>Ga0007816_1000283_pt1 | contig 14909 bp, 25 predicted proteins | sample CryBogCBE27Jul09_FD_71213 | JGI IMG/M metagenome (GOLD analysis project Ga0007816, IMG submission 71213) | Freshwater microbial communities from Crystal Bog, Wisconsin, USA - CBE27Jul09 | ecosystem: Environmental > Aquatic > Freshwater > Lake | place: Crystal Bog, Wisconsin, USA | collected...
TCTCCTGGTTGGTTGAGAATTGGTTGGGTGCCGACGCGGCCGATCACGGCATTGTTCTGCTGTTGGAGCTGGAAATCGAAGAACTTGAACCTGTTCTCGACCATCTTCTGAAGGACGGGGCGTGCCTGGACCATCTGCTGGAGCTCGGGATTGGTCTGTATCGACTGACCAAGGACCTGCTTGCGGAGCTGGTAGTTCTGACCAGGGGCTGGCTGCATATCGGGCTCGATCCCGGCAACCATCTTGGCGAGCTGTGCCTTCTCGTCGTCGACCTGTGCCTGGGTGGCCTGACCGACCGGCTGGAGGACGGCACCGGCCAGGTTGGGGTCGATGGCGCTGAAGAGCATGGGGAAGAGTTTGCTGAAATCGGTCTGGCCAAATCGATCGAGGGAGAGAGCGCCCTGGAGGAGCTGCATCTTCTCCTGCAGCAATTCCTGGTTGAGGTCCCGGGAATCGAATTCGAGCATGATGTCGAACATCCCCTGGATCGCTTTCTGATCGTCCTGCCAACCGTCTAGGAGCTGGCCGACTACTTTTTCGACCGAGGCCGGGTCCATGTACTGCATCATGAGCTGCAGTGTCTGCTGGACGACCATCCGCATCTCGATGAGCCACCCGTCGATCAAGTCCTGCTGGTGAAGCTGAGCGATCTGCGGTGGGCAGAGCTCGGTCATGCGGCCGACATAGGTGTCGAAGGTGGCCTGTGCGGCCTTCTCGACTTCGATTGAGGAATTGTCTGCCGGTGGGATCGGGAGCCAGGAGATTTCCTCGCCCCGTCGCTGCGGCCACTTCGTACCGGGCCCGAAGGTTAGGTTGGTGGCACCCCGAGAGGGCGGCACGAGCAGGGGAGGAAGGACGCTGATCGAGGTCCGATCGGTGCGGGCATCGCGCTGGACCTTGACCTCGTTTTCCATGGTGTAGGTCACGGTCGGCACACCGCGAGACTCGAGGATGACGCGTGCGATGTTTTCGCGCTGGTGGACGACATAGGGGTACTGGCCGTGCTCGTAGGGAAGTGGTTCGTCGAGTCCGACCATGTCCTTGACCCCGAGGCAGAGGACCGTATTCCAGACCTGTGGGAGGCCGTCGTCGTCGATGGACTTGCGGCGGAAGTGGAAGATCTCGATCAGGTCGCGGCGCTCCCAGTCGAGGATGCCCCAGAAGTTGCGTCGGGACTCGGAGAGGAGGAGGAGGTTGGAGGTCAGGGTGTCGACGATGAATCCTTTCTTTTTCACCGCAGCCTCGACCCAGTCAGGATCGTATCCCTGGGTGTTGATCCGATCCCGGAGCTCGCTTTCGGTGATGCGCTCGCGGTGTGCGACCCAGGGAGCGCGCTGGATGTCGTCTGTGATGGCCGGGAAGAAGATGTCGACCATGGGAAGGAGTGCCTGCCAACGCGGCATGGCAGCAAAGACCTCGGGTACGGGGATCTCGGTCTTTCCTGTTTCGCGAAGTTCCTGAAGGCACTTGCGTGCCAGCGATTTCTTCAGGATCGGGGAAAGCTGCATGAGCTCGCGGAGGCACTCGGCCTCGCGGAGGGGGTCCATGACGGTCTCGAGGACCTGCTGTTGTGCCTTGGCCACGACCTTGGGGTCATCGCTCTGCGCCATCATGGCAGCAAGGCCAGGGATCGTGATCTCCTGCACGGTGCGTCGGAGCTGCTGGTCCCACATGATCGAGGTGACCGAGGCACCATAGGTCTGACGCCAGTTTGCTGCCAGCTGGAGCTCGCGCCTGATCTGAGGGCGCATCTGATTCCAGATGACGTACTTTAAGAGGGTGGAAACCTTTTCGGCATAGACCATGTCCTGGATGTCGACGGCAACGGCCTGGGGCTTGGCCCTGGTAAAAGCCTGCATCATCAACATGACCTGCTCATTGATGGCAGCATCGATGATCCGGGTCCGGGTATCGCTGGCACCCTCCCAGGGGAAGGGATTGGCATTGAGATCGCTGCCGTGCTTGCGACCATCATCGGATTGACCATTCCAGATATTCAGCCTGGAAGCGTAGGCGTGCTCCGAACGTGTGTAATACCAGTAGGCGTCACGCGTTGCCTGGATGAGCTCTGTGGAAAGGACTCCCAGGTTGTCGACTAGCGACCCCTCGGCGTCGAGTGCTCCAAGTCGTTCGATCTTTGATCCGATTTCGTCGTCGGGCGTGCGCGTGTCCATGTCGGCCGAGCCTGCCTTCCAGGACTCGAGGACTTTAAGGAGAAGTTTGGGATTTAAATCTTTTATTCCACAAAGATTTTGCTTCTTGTTCCGTTTTTCCTGTAGGGCCACGGCAACCGCAATCACAACAGATTTTAAATCCCGAATATGGCAACAATTGTATTTTCCCAGGCCAAGATCCGCAAAAAGGGCAAAAACCCATTTTAACCATTGTTCCTCTGCTTAGTGATCGTGTTTCAACTTTCATATTCTAATAACTTCCGACCGTTTTGCTCGGACGCAAAATATCACCCTCAAGGTATTGCAAATCGGCAAGGGCTGCGTATCGGAGCACGTCGACCACGTCTTTCAAAGCTCCCTTGCGGCCGTCTGCACCGGTCCATTCCTTGAGCGCATAGATTGTGTTCGTGCACTCTTTGCTGACGAAGAGCCTGGGCTCATTACCCATCCCGATCTCCTTGTCAGGATCGTAGCTGAGGAGGTTATTGATGAGGTCGATCCCCTCCTCAATGTTTTCACCGGAGGCCGGGATGAAGTGGAGCCCGATCTCGGAGCATTCCTCTAGGAGGGTTGTCACACCGGTCTTCTGCAACGTCGCGCTGGCTGCATAGCGGCTGTCCATGTAGCGCTCGATGATGGTCTCTTCCTTCTCGAGTCTGTCGATCTCTTCCTTGTACTCGAGGAGTCCCCATCCGAAGGATTTCTGAGCCTCTCCGGGATCGCCGTCCTGTTTGTTAGCACTCGGCAAGGCCCAGGGCCCGACCACGCCGATGCCGGTGATGTACTTTTCGCTAGGAGGCCATTCGCGGTAGACAAACATCCGACCGCGGACATCGACCCGGACCCAGATCATGAACCAGTTGCGGCCAGAGCAGGGGTCGACGATTTGGAAATTGCTTCCCTTGGCAGGGATCGCATCGGGGTCGATGACGTGGACATCGTCACGGAATCGAGGGAATCGACTCACCCTGGACTTCGTGGCCACACCATAGGCACGGCAGAGGATGGTCTCCCGGTTTTTGTTCTCCAAGACGACCTTGAGCGATTCGTAATTACCGAAAGGATTCTCCCGGGTGTGAAAATAGATGATCGAGCTGTTCCGGTTGACCGGTTGCTGGATCAAAGGGACCTTTTCAAATCCGGTCCCGTTGAGCTTGGGGAGGAGCTCGGCCTCGGTTTCCTCGATCGTGGTTGCTCCATTAAGCACGCTGGCCACGGTCGGGGTGTATCCTGCGACTGGGGTGAAGGTGACGTGCAGCACGCCATTTCTGGTGAGGAGTCGGTATCGGAGTGCCTCGAGCCAGTCCGGAGTGATCAACTCATCGGCCCAGGCACAGTCGAGCTCGGCACCCTCGACGCTCTTCACATCCATCGAATAGAATTTGAAAGAGCAGACAGCTCCATTGGGGAGGACGAGCTTGTTCTCGGTGAATCCTCCGCTGATCGAATAATTGATCTTGGTCGTGGTTCCTTGGCGGAGCTTTCCTGACTCGGTCTTGTACTCGGGTGGGAGGTATTTCCAGATCAGGGATTGTTGGTTCTCAATCGAACTGGATTCGGTGGACTGAAGGCACCAGACGCGGGCACCCTCCTTCCCGATCATGAGCTCGACGATGCGCTTGGCAGCACGCTCTGACTTCGATGCGCGGTTCCCTCCAAGGTTCCACTCCTCAATGACGCCGACAGGGTATTTCTTTCGGAGGCGTAATCGCTCCCGGTCTGCCCGGGCCCAGCTCACGGGCTCATGACCGTATCGGAGTGGGTCCGCCTTTTCGAGGCGGATCCCCTCCTCCCGCTTGGTGATGTACTCTGCCAACTGCTCCTGGGTGAAGAGGAGCTCGCGCCCGCCGACCCGTGCCGCGATGCGGCCGTCCTTGCGGCGGCCTATCAGCTCGGCGATCGGGTGGACCGGGTGCGGGGTTTGGATCATTTGACCTCTTTTAGCTTTTGGATTTCATCGCGGAGGTAGCGGAGGCAATACAATAAGTCCTCGTTCTCCCCTGAATCTTCACACAGGCAGAGGTGATAATCGAAAATACTCAGAGGCTCTTCCTGTTTCGGCAACGGGCGGAGGGTGCGGTATCGCATAGCCTCTTGATCCCTTGGAGTTGCCCCTATCTCATGACTCCAGATCCAGATCCACGCTCCTTTTCGATCGTGGTGCTTTGGCTGAACCTGATCTCCTTCTTGGATCACCTCGTCAGGGCCAAGCTCTCTCCATTCGTTGTCCTTTTGAGAAGGACAGGTTTCGGTGGATGTGTCCTTTTCAGAAGGTTGCTTGCAGTCGCAATGGCTGAACTTGTGCGTAATGTTGGCGCAAGTTGGGTTAGCGGGTTCCGTGCTTTCGATCTTTGAGAAGCCTCCATACCACTCGTCCATCGTTGCCCCGTCTTGGGTTTCCTCTGGCGATGGTTCAGTTATTCGAGAATCTTGGATAACTGGTTCCTCTGGCGCGGGGGCAAGTCGGGCATCATCGACTATTTTTTGAGCCTTCAACCACTTGCAAGTTGCGTTTGAATACTCGGATTGAAGAAACGCCACCTGCCTATTTAGCGTTTCATTTTCCTCACGGAGCCTTGCGACCTCGTTGGTTTTCTGAGTAATTTCTTGATCCAAATTGTTCAGTAAAGCGACAAGGCATTCGGCCTCATCTTTATCTGCACAAAGAATCTCATTTAGTCGCTCACCTTCCTTCTCATCCTCAAGAAGGGCTGAATTAAAGGTTTTGCAGACTTTCCAAGTCGGAGTTGGTGTGGTGTCGGGGTTTATAGAGTTTTTCTTAATAGTTTCTGCCCCTCGCAGGATCTGGTTAATCTTATCTTGGAATCCGTACATATCAGTTGATGTCCTCTGGTTTCACTTTTTGCTTCATGGCGTTCAGTAGATCGCAATGGCGTTGCGCTGTAATTTCGTCATCGAATGCCGCTTCCATAGGCCAATCAGCAGTCGTTCCAAGGTTCTCATCCATGAAGTCGATATATTCGCGCATGAGCTCACGGAGCCTTGCGACCTCGTTTTCCTGCTCGATGAAAGCCTGTTTGCATCGCTGTGCCTTGGAAGCCTCATCCCTGTAGTGCTGATGCCAGTTGTTAGCTTCCTCACGGAGTCTTGCGACCTCGTTGTTGGGTGTCTGTGGTTGGTTCATTTAATCCCAGGAGATGTCGTCGTCTCCGTGGACCGATCCCTGATCGGGTGCAGGCGCGGATGGTTGTGTTGGCTTCCAGGGAAGTTTGACCTCTCCCTTGATGTATTTCTGGCCTTCGATCTTGGAACCGGCCTTGCCAATATTAATCCAGCCAGCGAGCTCAAACTTGGTCCCATCCGGGAGCTCGATCGATCCCGAGTACTGGGGTTTGCGGGGATGGTCTCCTTCCTTTTTGACTGTTTTGAAGAGGGCAAAGCTGCCCTTGGGTGTGTTGTTGTCGTTCATGGTTGCTTGGTTTTTGCGGTGGTTTGAAATGGTTTGTCGGGTGCTAGACGCCTCCAACCATCCTTCCAGATGACGGATGCGAGTCGCTGCTCGACCTGAATGGTCTGGGATTCGGTCAGGTCGGGGAAGACGATGTGGGCAAGTTCGTGGACAAGGGTTGCCAATCTTTCCTTTTGACCGAGCCTGGGATCGATTTCGATCAAAGGGACTTTGCCGTAATGGGCCATGCCGACAGCAGACTCGCGAAGCATTTTCCGCTCGCGGAGTCGGATGGTCTTGGGGAGGTTGACCCTCATGGGTGAGGTGGCACGGTGCGCTTCCCGCGGCGGGCGAGGAGTCGTCCTGCCTTGGCCATGGAGAGTCGGGACAATTTGTGATGCCTCTCCGAGGAGGGGGGTTCTTCGTCGAGGATGCGTTCAATCTCGTCGTGGATGTCCTGATCAGGGTCGTGTGATGGACGCTTCTTGGCCGCAAAGATCCGGTCGTAGTTGGAACGAAATTCTTCACTGAAACAATTCCGCGGAGCCGACCCCTTTCCTGCGCTCATCGCTTCCCTCCCTCGATGAGGCGGCAGGCCTGGTATCCAAGCTCGAATGCGTGCCTGAATCGCTCCATGGGATCGCTGACAGGCATTCCGTATGGGTCAATAAACCGGATTCCTTCGGTCTTCCAAAATCGTTTCCAAATTGGATCCTCGGCATAAGCACCAGGATTGTCGATCGGGTCGAATGGTTCCGGGGCGCCAAAGTCCATGGGAATGGTGTCACGGTCTGCCGTGATGGCGCGCCGACGGCGCTTTTCCTCGGCCTCTTGGTAGGCCTTTTGCAATTTTGGATCGGTCATGGGCCGGTGATTGGCTGGGTGCTTTGTTCCACGGACTGATCCTCGCGGATGTCATTGACGATGTTCCGGAGTAGGGCACAACGGTCGTCTGCACGACCGTGGTGTGTTTTTAAAACGACGTAATAGTCGTAAATGAGGGCCACGATGCGCTCGCGCATGAGCTCGCCACCGAGGTCGAATTGGCGTTGTTCTTCAGCTGTCATGGTGTGTTGTGTTGGGTGTGTTTACCGACGGTTGAAGATCATGGTTCCATTTCCTCAATCTGGGACACGCAGCGCGCATAGCCTGCAATGTCGACCAGGTTGTCACGCTTAGGTGTCCTTGCCTGGCGTGCGACTTTAAGAAGAATCATCATCATCGCCACATCGGCAGCGCTCAAAGTGCCCGTGATTCCCACGGCACGGAGGTGTGCATTCCAGTACCCGGCGATGCGTTCGTGATTGGGCCTGGCATGATCGTAGTCACGCCTGCGATCACCGGATGTACATTCCATGGCCTCGGTGAGTATGGATGGGGTGTCGATGTGTGGACGTTCTGGCAATTCGTCGACACGTTTTTGCAATGTGTCGATCTGATCGACACATTCGCCCCGGTATTCCTCGCGGAGGAGCTCTCTAAGCGGCAGCGGTTTCAGTGATGTCGTCATTGTCTGGGATGGCATTGGTCTCGGTATCGGGGTTGTAGAGGGGTGCTGCAGGCAGGGCACTGCCATCGCGCCTGCCGCGGATGCTGTGAGCGTGGCCGTGCGACCACCAAAGATCTTCCGAGGTGAGGAGTGGGCGATTGGTCGGCCTGAGACCGATCCGCTCGCGGAAGATCCCGGCATTCCAGACAGCTGTCGAGGTGCTGAGCCGGTCGCAGAGTCGGTCGAACTCGGGACCGTCCAGGAACTCGATGAGCTCGCGGACCTCGAAGGCATTGCGGTATCCGATCGGCATGAACCTCCAATTTTTGCCCACGTCATAATTCCAGAGCTCGTACCGGATCTCGGTACCGCTCACGGCACCCATCTCGCGCAGGATGATGTAGTCCTCGACGGCTCTCTCCACAACGAAGACGGCCAATCGGGTCCAGGGTTTGTCGACGGGTGTCATTTTTTGGGTGTTAGTTGCAATTTGAAAAGCGGGGCGTTATCGACGAGGGCTTCAAAGTTGTGCCAGTCGTGCAGCGATATATTTTTACGAACAGACCAGGGCATGATTTCGTAAAAGCTCATGGCGATGCGAACGGCCTCATCGCGTTCTTCTTGCAATTGTTCCAAGGTTTTCATTGGGGTGTTTGGATGGTTGGGTTGATTTCTTCTTTCAGCGCCAAAAGGCGTCCTGTATTCCACCAACGGCACTCGCCCTCGGGAGCACGCTCGAGGAGCGAGTCGGCGATGCTGATGGCCACATTTCTCTGGGCGATGACCTGGTTGAGTTTGTCAAGGAGGCCATTCAGGTGTGATTCGGTATATTTTCCGGTACTCATGCGGTGGCTGCGTTGGGGTCAATCTTGAGGAATTTGTCATGGTCCTGATCCCAGGACCTGCGAACCGATTCCTCATTGAGTCCGAAGCTGAGCATGGTCCTCTGGTACATTCCCCCGTTCTCGACGATGACCCGGACATCGACTGCAGGGATCATAACATTGTCGGGTTGGTTGATGACGTAGGGTTGTCCCAGGAGGACCTTGCTGACCCGGAATTTGCGGTTCTCGGTTTCCATGGTGATCATGCGGCCTTCTTGTAATTCTTCTGCCGGTGATCGTCGGAATTGCTGTACTTCCGATCGGTGCAATCCCGGAATCGGGTCTTCTCACCGTCAAACATGAGCTCGATCGGGCCGACGGGACCGTTGCGCTGCTTGGCTACAAAGATTTTGGTCGGTTGATCGGGCTCTTCCTTGTTGCTGTGCAGGAGGAGCACTATGTCGGCGTCCTGCTCAATCGACCCTGACTCGCGGAGGTCGGAGAGCTTGGGCTCCCCTCTCCTCTCGGCCTCGCGGTTGAGCTGGGCCAGGGCAATGATGGGAACGTCGAGCTCCTTGGCCAGGGTCTTGAGCCCTCCGGTGATGTCTGCGATCTCCAGGGCGCGGTTGGCATCGCCGCGCTTGCTCGGGCATCGCATGAGCTGAAGGTAATCGATGACGATGAGCCCGATCTTGTGCTGCATTTTGAGCCTGCGCGCCCGGGCCTTGAGCGCGTAAAGGGTCAGGGAAGGGGTCTCGTCGATCCAGATATTCTGCTGCGAAACTCGGGATCCTGCCGTGGTGATCCTGGGGAAATCCTGACGTGAAAGGAATCCGTCACGTACCCGTTGGAGACTGACATCGGCATCGGCGCAGATCATGCGCTGTGCCATCTCCATCCCGCTCATTTCGAGGCTGAAAAGTGCCGATCCGTAACCCTGGGCCGCGGCGTACTGAAGGACATTCATGGCCAGCGCGCTCTTCCCCATGGATGGTCTGGCTGCAAGGACGACGAGCTGGCCCCCCTTCAACCCGTTCAGCATCCGGTCGAGGTCGACGAATCCGGTCGGGACTCCGAGGACCCCGGTGCCGCGTGATTTGTAGGCTGCCTCGAACTGGTCGATGGCCTGGTTGATGTAGGCACTGGCCGGGCGCAGGAGTTCGTCCTGGCGCTGGAAGGTCTGACGGAGTCCGTAGAATGCCTGCTCGATCTCGTCGAGCATGACATCCGGATTGCCGTCATCTGCTGCCCGGGATGTGCTTTCCATAGCGCCGTGCGCCGTCTTCCAAAGGCCCATGAGGATGGCCTTGCGTCGGACTTCGTCGAGGTCTTGCTTCAGATTGGTCACGGTGACCGCGGACATCGAGATCTCGGCAAGGACGCCGGGCCCGCCGACATCGTCGAGCTTCACACGGTCGGTGAGGTCCTGGGTGATGCTGATCAGGTCGCATCCCTGGTGGTTCTGGAAACGGCCAATGATGGACTCGACAATGGTCCGGTGTGCAGGCACCCGGAAATCGTCGACGCTCAATGACTCGATTACAGGGGGGACGCAATTTGCTGGGTCTTGCATCATGGCCGAGATTACCCGGCGCTCATGATCGGGCGAGGAAGGGGGTAACTTGTCAAAAATGCCGCTCATGCTGCCTCCTTTCCAAAAACAGCTTCCTGGTACTGCTCCAAAATTCCTTTGATGTCCAAAGGCGAAATCATCACGGCCGCAAAATCCTTTCCACAGCGATCGGGCATCAGTTTGGCAATCGAATCTACCAACTGGGTGGCCGCCCTCGGGTATTTTCCAATGGCCTTATGAAGGGTCGAAAGTTGCTCGGCAGCCTCCATCATGAGCACCCCAGTGGGGTAATCCTGACGCAAAGCTGCATCTCGCAATCGAGCCGGTAAATTGTTTGCGCTCATGCTGCCTCCTTCACATCATTGATTGCATTGCGGAGCTCTGCCTGGACGCTGTATGGCAGGAGGTGGAATCCGTTCGGGAAGTTGCTGGACTCCATGCCGTCGGGGTAGTTCTCCGAGTACCTGGCTAGAAGGAGTTCACGCCAATCTACCGGGATCTGATCGCGCTGCTCGTCGACCGCGCTTTCTTTTTTTGCGATTTTGAAACCTTTCTTGTTGGCAGCGTCCCATGCGCGCTGGATCTCTCCGTTCCAGTTATTCAGCAGGGTGGAAAGGTCCCGCCTGCGGTAATCGGCGATCTCCCCGGTCTGGGCAAAATACCACTCCAAGACAATCCAATCCTGCTCGCTGGTGGAATCGACCGCGGCCCTATTTTTTTTCCATGAACGCTTTTGAGATGAATCGAGAGCTGTCGATGGACGCATCCGGAAGAGCATCTTGGCTCGGTGCAGGTTCAGATCCTCGGCAATGAGGTCTGTCTGTGCGTCCCCTGTGGGGACTATAGGGGTATTTGATTCCTGATTACTGATTACTGATAGGGTTAGACTCGCTTTCCTATCGGTTCCCACTGGGTTTCCCTTGGGTTTCCTCTGGGATGCGGATGGTCTGCCACCTCTTTTGCCATTGGCCTTGTTCTTCTCGCAGATTGCATGGTATTCGGCGATTTCGGCATCTGCTCGGGTGTTGATCCACCCATTTTCGGTCTCCCGGAAGAAGTCGGTGAGGACGGTCTGGACCACTTCGCTTGCCATCTGGATACGTCTGGCAACCCAGTCGGTTTCCAGTGGGATCGGGGACTCCTCGGTGTAGTACAAGTCGAGAAGTCGGCGGAAGCAGAGGTCCTCGTCATTGCTAAGATGCCTGGTCTGCACGGAGTAGTCGTTGATGTGGAACTTGTAGAAATGCACTGATCAGGCCCTCCCCTTAAACTGTGGCTTGATTGAGGTGGACCAGATCTTGGGATTCTCGGTCGGTGTTCCATCCTCAATAACCATGCCGCGGCACCAGGAATCGCGATCGGCCACGCGGACGCGGATGACATCGCTGCCGCCGGGGAGCTTGGCCAGAACGAGCTGGGGGTTCGGAATCTGGGTGCCGGTGACGATCAAGGTGCGTCCCTTGGCAAGTAGATCTTCGATCCGAGAAATCCCTACTCCATTAATACGGACAAATCCTGCCTCCCGGGTGTAATGGGTGCCAGGGGTGAGGCATCCCTTTCGGAGCCACTGGAGGTCGTCCAGGGGTATCCCAACGCGCTCTGCAGCCGCGTCCTCGCTGTAGGTGATCCCGTCCCTGGGCGATGCTGCCGGGGTGTCTTTTTCGCGATCGGCCTTGCGGGCGATCAGCGCGGGGAGCTTTCCGCCCCCTTCTTTTTTTTGTGCTGTGGTGGTCATGGTCGTGTGTGTGAAATTGGTGCCGGTCTTTCCCGGCTGTCAGCGCGTTGGTGGAGCGGTAGCGCCCGCTAGGTGGTCAGGAAACGACGACAGGGGCCTCGGCTGCAGGAGCAGTCTCGGCAACCGGTGCAGGGGCCTCCGCGGCCACGGGGGCCTCGGCGTTGGTATTCCCCTCGATCTGTGCGATGAGGGCCTCGAGGTGCTTGACGGCGCTCTCGATGTCTTTGTTACGCTGGGCGAGGTATGCCTTGGCTGCCTCGATGATGGTGTTCTGTGACATGGGCTCTTTTTTTATTTTTTGGACCGTTCTGTGGTCTCAGGAAGAAGGTCCAGACCCTCCTGAGAAATGGGCATTGCAATAAAATTCTCGGAGGCCTGATCAGTCGCGATTTTCGGCCAGGGTGCCGGTTCGACCCCCCTCCCCCCCTCCTTTTGAATCCAGGTCGACGTATCGGATGACGTAGCAGCCTCGGCATCTACAGATTCGGAAGCTGTCAGGACATCTGATTGCTCATCAGACGCCCGATCGGAAGTCAGCGCTATTGGATCCAAATTCTCGGCCACTGAATTGATTTCCAGCACCTCGGCATCAATGACCGGCAGATCGTCCAGCATACGCTCAAGCCCGGCAGCCACTTGGGCCCGCTCGATCTTCTCCACCCTGGCAGTCACGCCACCGGTGAGCACCTGTCCCTTATCGATCAAGATGCCAACAGCCATCGACAGCTCGCCTGCTTTGATGTCACCGGCAGAGATCTTCTCCTCGAGCAGCTCGACACCCAGCGCAGCCACCTTGAGCGCCCGAGCACCGAGCTCCTTTCTATGTGTGTCAATAGTCGAACCCTCGCGCAGTTGCACGGCCTCGATCGTCCGGTGGTGCAATCCAGTCAGGCGCTTGATCTCCCGAATGCCGGTGCCTTGGCCAAGCAACTGCACCGTGATGCGATATAGATCTGGACGATCGCGCAGCAACCGCTCGCCGGTCGACACTCCGGTGAATGCAGGCTGTCCGACCTTCTCGATCGTCAGCTCCTGATCTGGGAATAACGAATCGCCAGAGTCCATTACCTTTGCGTCCTGTAGATACCCCATAAAAAAAAGAAAAGGGCCGCGTAGAGGCTGGCTTCGATCGCGTCGTGGATCATGCCAGGCGTGAGTTAATGAATGCCTGGATGGCAGACTCCTTGACCCTCTTATCCTTCGAGGAAAGCACTAGGATCTGGCCGAATTCGCCCCGCTTGATGTAGTTGGCCACCGTGTTGAGATGGATCGACAAACGATCTGCAACCTCGCGTGTGGTCACCCAACGATCCTGGACAGGAGCTGCAGCGCTCATCGTTCTGGATAGCAGCTGGATTGAAACCGAGGGCCGGTCGGATGAGTTGGCCCGGTGTAGCCTACAAAGGCGCAATAACGACGCCAGATACGTGCCAGGATTGCTTTCATGGCAGAACCTCCGCGGCACTGCTATGACCTGTCCTCAGCCAGCGATGGCAGCCGCGCCAGATCGCACGCGCAGTCTCAGCATCATTGGTAAATCCTCTCATCTCCCCGTTGAGCGTAATTTCATAAAAAAAAGAAACCGCGCCGCAGGCAGCCTTGAGCATCTCGCCCGGTTCGACCTTGCGCAGGCCGAGACGATTGCGACCTTGCCGAATTTCCAGCTCGATCAGTTCGGTGGCCATGATCAGCGCAGGTTGGCCTGGTATCCCTCGAGGCGACGTGCCGGGAGCAGATAATCCAGGGATGATTGACGACGGCGAACGATCGCGGCCGCGGCGATGACAACGAGCTCAGCGATCTCCCGGCGGAAAATACCGAGCACTGCTCCAATGATTCCAAAGACCAGGGCGATCATGCAGCCTCCTTTTGGTTATGATCGAGGTCATTTGCCGATTCCTCGGCAATCCGCCGAGTCAGGATTTGACGAATGATCGTTGATCGATTCGTGCACTGCTTTTTAGCCTGCTCATCGAGCCAATCGACTAGGTCTGATGCGACTCCGGAGGCTGCAATTGTTGTTGTATTTGCCATAAGTGTTTTGCTTATGGGCACGTCTTATAAAGACAATCTTTTAAAGATTCAATAGAAATCTTTTAAAGACTTAAAATAAAAAGATTGTAAGACTTTGAAAAGCCTGAAAGACTCAGTTCATGCCTAAAGGAAAATCCAATGCAATCGGCAGCGGAATGAAGCTCATCGCTTGTTCCGTCGAAATTCCATTGGTTAAACGCATCGACGAGCTCGCCAAGCGCGACGGGATTACCAGGGCAACTTGGATCCGGGAAGCAATCATAGATGCAGCTAGGGGAGAAAAGAAATTCCAACGTACTTCGGTCATCAAAGAAACCGTTATCCCTTTAAGGGTGAGCGGATACCATGGAACAGACCCCAAGCAGGAAGCTGCATCAGCCTAGTCGCACCCTGTTACACCTATAGCAACGACCTTGTTGACAGCAAGGTCATATACTTGATGGTATCAAGCAAAAATATATAAAGATTTTCTGTTGACATCTTTTTCAGTCTTTGAAAGACTTTGAATCAAGGAAGAGCCGACCTACCAAACGGGCAAATCAAAACATGAACGAATACGCAAAAACCAGTAAGTATATCTGCACGGGATTTCAATCCGCGCGTCGCACTCAAATCGAATACCGTCAAGCAGCTGAAGCTAGACAAAGTGCCAGGCAAATTGTTGCCGACCTTTACGCTCAAGGCAAAGACCTAAGAAAAGCCCTTGAAAATCTTGCCGAAGCTGAAAACGAATTTTGGTCAGTAGATCATTACGCTCGGCGTTATGAATTTTTCTATCGTTCTTCAAAATAACCCCAGGAGGACACGACCATGACACCGCTCAACAAACCCGTCGTCCGCAAAACCCGTGACACCCTGGGCTGGGGATACGGGTGCGATACCGGCCGTAATCTGGTAATCACAATCACGCCATCCGCAGATGGTGATACACTTACCCTACGTCCGCACGGAACCCGCAGATCCGAGACCGTACTTATCGAGGAAGTTTACCACTGGGCCATCCGCAGCCGCGTACTGGGCCAGCGCTTGAAGAAAGCACGCGAGGCCAAGGCCGCAAAAAAATTGCGTGATGAGGCCCGGGAGCTCAAGCGCAAGCTCAACCGCATTGGCAAACAAAAAGGAACCAACTAACCCTTGATCAAATTATGAGCCACCAAGAATCCAAAGAAGAAGCGCGCCGAGTCATCAAAGAACTCTTGGCCAAACATCCTCCCGGCATGGTCGTCATGATCCTCCGGGAGCTCAAGACCCTGCTCCGAGCCACCAAAGATCTCACAATCTTCAAGGCCCTGGTCCTCGTCGCGATCGCGGGGAGCGCCAGCGCTCAGATCGTCAGCGAGAACGGGGTCAATTACTTCGTGCAGCCCACGGCCGGTGGCAGCACCCTGGTCACCGGGCCTCGAGGCTCGACCTACATCCAGCCGACACCGATCGGTCCCAGGATCGTCAGCGGCAGCACACGCGTCGACCAGGGCGCGCTGGTGGCCTCACAAATCGCCCAACCTGCACCGGCACCCCAACCGATCCCCCAGACCGCTGTAGCCCAGGCAGCGCCCATCATGGTCCCGCTCATCCCGGCAGATTGCGTGACACCCGATTCGACACCGAGACCGGCCAAGAAAGAAAACTATTCTCCCGAATTCCTGGACTGGATCCATCAGGGCCTAGGAC
>Ga0007816_1000285_pt1 | contig 14886 bp, 7 predicted proteins | sample CryBogCBE27Jul09_FD_71213 | JGI IMG/M metagenome (GOLD analysis project Ga0007816, IMG submission 71213) | Freshwater microbial communities from Crystal Bog, Wisconsin, USA - CBE27Jul09 | ecosystem: Environmental > Aquatic > Freshwater > Lake | place: Crystal Bog, Wisconsin, USA | collected...
GTAAAAAACCCATACATAGATTTAAATCAAGTATAAATCAAACTGTATCAGACGAAACTTCATTAGAAAAAGAAAACGAATTTTCCGTGACTAATGAAACAGATCTAATTGAACAAACAGAAATAACAGTAATACATGACTCTCATGATATGACAATTCCAAAAAATCTTCTTAAAAAAACAGTAGAAGAAGAGGAAGGAGAAATAACTCCTAAATCATCCTCTTGACTTTTTTCCTCCAAGGAGTCATCTTTATCTGAACCTCTATTAGACAAACCTCTCTAATCCACACTGTCTATTCCTCAGTAGCATCATATTGAGCATATTGTAGAGTCCATTCACGTGCAGTAAGATCATATTCTGCACGGTTATTTGTGTACTGATTTGCAATATCAGGCATTAAAGGATCTTTTGGATTTGGATCTGTCAACATAGATAAAATAGATAATAGAACCTTGGAGATAGTAAGGGCTGGAGACCAATTCGTTTTCAAAATATCAAGGCATATGAACCCTGATGCATTGATATTTGGATGGTATATCTTTGTCAGAAAGACAACTCGTGGAGGTTTAAATGGGTAATCTGCAGGAAACTGAATTTTTACACGAAAGACGCCTCCTGTATAGGGAGAATCTTCTGGGCCGAAGAGAACACCTTCCCATACAAAGACATCGGCTTCATTGATTGGACCTGCACTACAATTGAGAGGGGGATCCTTTCGGAGATCTGCTAATTCCCGAATAATTCTCTTTGTTGCAGACATCTCTTGTTGTTATACCGTATAGAAAGCATTATGCGGTATCAATTTTTAGGTCATACCAATATAGAATGAATGATGCAAAACAATGCCCATGGTGTAACCGTTGGTGTTTAAAAGAGAATGCTTGTAATTATATTTTCGCATGTGGTCTAGAAACAACCAATATATTTAGACTTGGTGCAGGATGTGGTCGTAGTTGGTGTTGGGAGTGTGGCAAGAAGTTTTGTTCTATATATTACAATGCTGAAACAGGCATAAAGGCTCCGACGGCCAGAGATATGCATGATTCACACTGTTGTCAACGTGAACCTAATTATAAGAAAGATGAGTATTGTCCAGGAGGACATAATAGTCATTGTGAATCTAGGGGATAACATACTATAAAAATTGATAGATATGCGCCTAAATATTCAAGCACAACTTCACAATGCAGCGTAGTATGCACGTCGTTAAACGGGATGGCACTTCGGAGGCAGTTTCTTTTGATAAGGTCTTGCGTAGAATTCAAAAAGCGTCTCGTGGATTAAATGTACAACCAGATACTCTTACTCAACGTGTTCTTTCTCAAATCTTTGATGGTGTAAAAACGTCGGATCTGGATGAATTAGCTGCTCAATTGGCTGCAAGTTTGACAACTCTTCATTCTGACTACGGAATTCTTGCTTCTCGTCTTACTGTTAGCAATCACCATAAGAATACATCTGGGACATTTGCTGAGATAATGACGTCTCTTTCAAATCAGGTGTCTCTTCATACAAATGAGCCTATCCGATATATTGGAGAAGACTTAGAATGTGTTAGTAATCTTTATGCAAAGGAGATTGAAAATGCAATTCAATACGATCGTGATTATGCATTTGATTATTTTGGATTTAAGACTCTTGAGAAATCCTATTTACTTAAGGATACCAAGGGAAAGATCCTAGAGCGCCCTCAACATATGTGGATGCGTGTTGCATTAGCTCTTTGGACTTCTGGATCTACAACTACCGTGGATCAACTGACCCATGCATTTGAGACATACGATCTGATGTCACAGAAGGTCTATACTCACGCCACACCCACTCTCTTTAATGCAGGAACACCACGCCCACAATTGTCCTCTTGCTTCTTGATGGCAATGGCAGAAGATAGTATTTCTGGAATTTATAAGAGTCTTTCCGATTGTGCTGCAATTTCCAAGTATGCAGGTGGCATTGGTCTTCACTGTCATAATATTCGTGCACGTGGCTCTTTAATCAAAGGTACAAATGGAATGAGCAATGGTCTTGTACCGATGCTGAGAGTCTTTAATAATACAGCACGATATGTGGATCAGGGAGGAGGTCGTAGAAATGGGTCTTTTGCGATGTATCTTGAACCTTGGCATGCAGATATCGATGACTTTCTTAAGATGAAGTTGAATTCAGGTGCGGAGGAAGAACGTGCACGAGATCTCTTCTATGCACTCTGGATTCCTGATCTCTTTATGAAGCGTGTAGAGGAAGATGGTGTTTGGACACTCTTCTGCCCAAATGAGGCACCTGGACTTGCTGATGTATATGGAGATGAGTTTGATGCCCTTTATGAGCGGTATGAGAAGGAAGGTCGTGGGCGTAAGGCTGTCTCTGCTCAGAAACTTTGGTTTAAGATTCTTGATTCTCAGATGGAGACAGGAACACCTTATCTCCTTTATAAGGATCCCGCAAATAAGAAGAGTAACCAGAAGAATTTAGGTACTATTAAGTCGTCTAATCTTTGTACAGAAATCATTGAATATTCAAGCCCTACAGAAACGGCTGTTTGCAATTTGGCCTCTATTGCCTTACCTGCATTTATTTCAAAAGATGGCCTATCCTTTGACTTCGCATATTTGCGTAAGGTAACTGCTTCTGTTGTAAAAGCACTCAATCGTGTCATTGATATTAACTTTTATCCGACTCCAGAAACGAAACGTTCTAATATGCGCCATCGTCCAATTGGCCTTGGTCTTCAGGGTCTTGCAGATGTGTTTGCAATTCTCAGACTTCCATGGGAGAGTCCAGAGGCAGCACGAATGAACCAGTTGATCTTTGAACATATGTATTATGCGGCAGTAGAAGCGTCTGCTCTTCTAGCAAAAGAGCCTGAAGGTCCTTATGAAACATTTGAAGGATCTCCTGTGTCACAGGGACTTCTACAACCAGATCTCTGGAATGTTACACCTATTACAGAAAGTGAGGGGACTCTTGATTGGGCCTATTTACGAACTCTTGCAAAGGCGGGTATACGAAATTCTCTGTTGGTTGCTCCTATGCCAACTGCGTCTACCAGTCAGATTCTCGGATACACAGAATGCTTTGAACCAATGACATCCAATATATATGCACGACGCACTCTTGCAGGTGAATATGTTGTTGTAAATAGGTATCTTATGCAAGATCTCATGCAACGTGGTCTTTGGAATGAGTCCCTCAAGCAACGTATTATTGCACAGAATGGGAGTGTTCAGGGTATTAAGGAAATAAGTGAAGATCTTCAAGCGCTGTATAAGACATCATGGGAAATTAAACAGCGTACATTGATTGATATGGCGGCTACACGAGGAGCATTCATTTGTCAATCTCAGAGTCTAAATCTCTTTATGGAAAATCCAACGTATGCGAAATTGACAAGTATGCATTTCTATGCCTGGAAACAGGGACTCAAAACAGGATGTTATTATTTACGTACGAAGGCTCCGGTCATGGCACAAAAATTCACAGTAGATCCACGAATGGTACAGGGCACAGCTACAGCCGTTCATTCACTGGATGACACAGATGATCTAGAAGAAGAGGATTCAGAGGAAGAAGAATTGACTCCTGAGGAGAAGAAAATAAAGGAACGCAAGGAGTTAAAAGATAGATTAGTACGTGAATATGAACAGGCTCTTAAGGAGGCAAAGGAGGCAGCTGATGCGGGAGAAGGTTGCGCAAGTTGTTCCTCTTAAGTAGATGGAGGCTGACTCTAGGAAAGAATTAGATGTCGCCTTAAATTATCTAGAGTCTCTTTCAAAAAAAGATGATACTCAATTGAAAAAAACAGTGTATGAATCATTAACCGCTTTGAGTTATTTAGTCTTGGAAGGAAAAAAAGCAAAGTTTCAAAGAGGGTGGCCAAGAGCCTTAGTAGATCGTCATGGAGATCCCTTGTTTGATATGGAAGAATCTTCTACGATTGAAACACTTATGGATACTCTTATTAAACCTATTTTTGATACAAGTGTGCAAACAGATGAATCTCTACAGGCAGATAAATCTTCGCAAACAGGCGGACTTCCTTCTCTAGGTCCATCCAGTAAGAAGGGGTTTGTATCAGGACCAGGATTAAGTTCAGAGGATGTCAATTTGGATAAGGCATATATGAAAATAAAGAATTATTTAGCAGGTCTTGATGCTCAGGCTCATATGTTTTCTAGAGAATTAGGTCCATTCAAATTTTTTTATGATGCTCCTACTGATATCAGAGTTCCAATTCCTATTCCACCTTATGCAGTTCCTTTTCCTCCTAGAGCAGTTCCAGTTCTTATTGGAGCGTTTGTTGAGGTGATTCGTCTCACAGTCAGTTTAAATAAAATGTCAAATCCGATTGTACGTCAAATCCTTTCCGTTGTTTTAGCAATCATTGATCTATTACAAGGTCAATGGAAGCAGGGTCTTTTAAGTTTTGCGGGAGTTTTTGGTCAATATCCAATGGTTGTGGGAATTATAGGAAAACTGAGTTTAAATGCATTCAGTATGATTTCTCCAGATTTACAGGATAAAGTATTATATGATATATTTCAATCTGGAAAATCAATGATAGCAGGAGTTATTCTCTGGTTATTTTCAACATTTGCTCCAGATTATACTAGACTATTAGTAAATAAACAGTTTGATATGATGAATAAACTTGTAGAGAATGCAAATGGAAAAATACAAATTGTACAAGGTTCCATGCAGAAATCTGTAGATCCAATGGGAATCAAACTCCATTTTAATGAAATTCCTGAGACAATGGTTCCTTCTTTTGATGATATCCAGAATCTACAATCTATTGCAAAACAACCAGCAATTCTATGTTCAAAAGAATTCCAGGATATTGTAGCCCCTCTGAAATCTACTCCACCTGCCTTACTTTTTTTACAACTTCTCAATATTCCAACAGATCCAGAATCAATCTCCTTACAGTGTGGAACAATGGCAGGTGTTTCGCTTGAATCAACAATAGAAAAAACAATGACACCTCAAGTAACTGTACCAGCAAGAGGTGGTAAAAGTAGAATCCGTACTTATAGACGCAAGACACGCAAACAGAGATAAGTAGACTATACATTAAATTCAATTGCATCCTTCTTTCCTATCTTGTCAATCCACTGTTTTGCAATATCTGACCAAGAAATAAGAAGAGGAGATTTACGAAGTTCATGACGGAATGCATTCAAAGAGTCCTGTTTCTTTAATAATTCTAGAATCTGAAAGGCAATTTTAGCAAAAGAGGACTGATCCACAAGATCAAAATGAATTCCAGCACGATCCTTGAAAACACCGAAATTAGATAGAAGAGGAATTGCTCCAGTCGCAAGACTCTCACGAATAGAAATACAATCAATTTCTCCTGTACTCTCTGTAATATATAAATGAAAACTGGACATATATTTCTCACGAATAATCATCTCCATTGGCTGTCGTCCATGATCCATAACTCCTGGTTGTGAGAGTAATAATTGCATTGCTTTCTTAAAATTCTCATCACGAACTCCATTCATTCCATAATACACATGGAGTTCTACACGTGGTTCAATTTGATAAAGAACAGGCCATAAATGTTGTAGAATATTTGCTAATCCTCGTGTATAACAACTGCAATAACAGAATCGGTATGGATTTCTTTGAACTCCATCCTTATTCTTCAAAAAACGTTCAATCCGAATTCCATTAGGTATAAGAATACATTTTGAATCTTCTAATTTTTCTCCTGTATGTTTCTCAAATTCGGATCTGTGATACTGACTCTTGAAAAATATCTTATGGACTTTCTTTTTGGATTTCTGCCAGATAGTTGGAAATAATCCACCTGAAAGATTATCATGAGTATCATGCCAGATATGGGTTGCTTTGATTGGAAATGCAGTTGTACAGAGTAATCCAAAAAGTCTCCATAAAATGAGAACATTAAATTTCGCCTCAAATGGAAATTTCTTCCAATCAATATAATCCACTCCATTCAAAGTTATTTCTGGAACTTGTCCATACACTGCCACTTTCTTTCCTTGTTTTACCCATTCACTGGATAAATGAACAACCGCTTGTTCAGATCCACCCAAGGTCTCATCCTTTGGATCCCAGGGATTTGAAAATCCACCTGTCATGTATACAATATCATAGGGACTTACATATTCCTTGTAAAAAATAGACTTATATCTGGAGTAATAAGGTTCTTTAATAAAGTTTGTGATAGGCAAGTGGATTTGTGAAAGAGATGAATTGACACCATGAGTTCCTCCGATTAGAATCTCCCTCTTATTAAATGTATTTCCATCGTGACTAGATACAATAATCGTTTTGTCTGCATCTAATTGAACCATCGGTTCCTTAAATGAAACTGTAAAACTGGCTTCTTCTGCAGATTCCTTCTCTGGATCATGCTTATTATTCTTCAGATAATTCTTTTTCCAGGCCATACAATTATTCGTAGAATGATTTGGCCCATATTGATTGAATTTATACAGACCCTCTAGAAAATAATCATATATATACATGGCTGAACATCCTGCAATCTCAGCATTTGTCTTTGTAAGTTTCTCCACTGCATGTTCAACACGCATTGGAGGATAATAGTCGTCATCATCCATAACAACAGTAATATCTCCTTTACATGCAGTGTTTCCACGATTTCGTAATGCTCCAAGTTTTTCAGGAGACTCTGAACGGGGAATATAGACAATTGGGATTTTACTTTCTAAACTACGAATAGCCTCCGCATTTTTCGTGGCATCCTCTTCTGTCTTAGATCCTTCTACAAGAACCCATTCAATGATATTTGTATAGGTTTGATCTTGGATTAAATCTCTAAGAATCTGTAAGGTATTCAATCGTTTCCATTGTGAAATTGTAATAATAGATACACTTGGTTTCTCTGATCCACGTGATGTATGTGCAGAGGATGCATGAGAGGATGTATTCTTTTTACCCATTCTTCTACTAAACAGAAAGGGTTCTGTCTTTAGACAGTATCTTCAACTTGAACTCCAATACGTCCATGAAGCCAGACAATAAATTGCTTATCCCAACCCCAAAAACATCCTGTCTGAGCACGCCCAGCAATAACACGTTGACTTGTATTTTTCCCGTGATTTAAGGCAACTAGAATTTGTTGAGGAGGAATTTCTAAGAAAGTTCCATTTTCAGAGGCTTTCGTTATAAATCCTTCTCCTTCAGAGAGTTGAATGTCAGGAAATGGATTCATTAGAGCATAGGATTTCTGAAAACAGAAAGAGGCTTCACTCACTCTTTGTGTCTGTGGAAGACCCCAGGGGGGAGTATTCACTGCACTAATTCCATGTTGGAGATCATACATTGCAATCATTGTACATCCGACGACTTCTACATCTGGATTTTTAACTAGCCAGGCGACACGTCTTCTAAAAGAAGTCTCAGGATATACATCGTCATCGTCCATATGTAAGCAAATATCGTGATGTGCCGATTGGACTGCCTTATTTCTTTTATATCCAATTGTATGCTTCTTTCGTAGAGGTACATACGTAATTTCAATCCCTGGTTTTCTCTCCTCAAATACTTTAATCTTATCTAGAACACCCTTTGTTGGATCGTCACTGTCATCTACAATCACCCATTGAATCTTGTTTTTCGGATAATCCGTTACTAGAAGATTGAGAAAAGCCAGATCAATAAACTCTCTACGATTATAAGTTAAAGTAAGAACGGAAATAGGAGGACATGAGTCAATATCTAACATAGGAGGTAAGACTGGTCTTTCTCTCTTAGAAAGAGCCTTTAATCCAAGAATAAGATTCTGATGAAGAACACCCTGAAATCTGGTATATCTATCTTCTGATGTGGCGACTTCAGATTCTCCTGAGGGAAGAGCTTGGAGTGCAATCTTAATGTCCTCTGTTGTTATGGAAGAGAAATCTGCTACATATCCATAATTCTCTTTTGATTTCGTTACAGGTGTTTTCAAAAACCCAATATAATCCTTGCCTCCATAATATTCTTCATACACAGGAAGTGTATTTAATAGAATGGCGGCTGAACGGGCTTCTGCTTGGGCTGCTGTGAATCCGAATCCTTCCGCTGCGCTTATTGCTACATGAGTCGCTGAAGATTGATTGAGAATTTCCAATTCACTTGCTTCTAAAAATCCTCGTTTAATCACTACGGAGGATGGATATTCTTTGGGAAGATCTGCCTCCTCCAATGTGGTTGTGACAATCAATGGAAAATCTGTAGGCCAGAGTGGAAGAACTGCCCGAGCAGCAATATGCTTATTTTGAGATCCTCCGAGAATCCAAAGTGCTTGACGAACTCCTAGAGCAGAATTAGAAATTGGTTTTAAAGGTCCACGTGTAGCCCATGGAATATGAACTGCCTTAGAACCAAATTCAGATACACGAGAGGCTTCCTTGACCCATATCTGAGTAAAGCGCTCCTTATAGGAATCCCATGTATTCAAACACCATTCTGGATTGACCATCCAGATTTGAATAGGAGCCCATGCAAACCAGACAGGATGAGGCACTTCTAGATGAATGACAATATCTGCCTTTCTAGGAGGTTGTAGAGGATCTAGACGAATTATTTCAAATGTATCCCCTTGAAAACTCTGAATGGCAGATTCAAGAAGGGATGCATCTTGACTTAGGCCGAAAGTATTCATTTGATTCCATAGAAGAATTACACGACGCATCTAATAAATATATCAGATATCTCATTTAGGTGTTAGAGAAATATCTAAGGGGGGTAGAATCTAAGGTATAGAAGTATGAAAAATAAATCTGAGCCTAATGTAAATGTCTATTTCAAGCCCAAAGATAATTGTACAGCGCTATGCATCTATAACTCAATTTGGATTTAATGATTTTGTGAGAGGAACCTTATCCTTGATACAATATGGTATTGATAATAAAATAAAGATTGCTTTGAATATTGAAGGGAGTGAAATATCAAGTTACGTCATTGCAAAAAATTATCCTATATCAAATTATCCAGTGAATCAATTGTACGATGAGCCTAATTATAAAAGACTTTATGATACTTTAGAGACCTTTAGAACAAATAATACACCTCTTCTCATTGTTTCTACGGACTGGACAGTTCCTCCGCAGAATATAACAGATCTAGCCATTATTGAATTCAATAAACTTCTGCAATTTACTCCAGCAATCTATACATTGGCAAATCTAAGAGCAAGTGCTGAATTATTAAATGTGAATTTACCTCATACAAATCCAATCATTCAGCAACCAATTCCTACGAATTATAACTACTCTTGCCCTGCACCTACTGCAAAGGAGAGTGATTTTAATGTAATCTATGTTGATATGAATACAGATATATTTCTTGATTTTCTAGATACTGCGACATTGGTTAGTAAAATAAGTTCTTTAGTGTCATTCAGTAAAAATTGCATAGTTCTTTCAAATAATAAGTTATTAAAAGATGAAATTGATAAACTCTTAGTTATCAATTATGTACCAGGTTCAGTCTATAATAAATACGATTGGGCGAATATAACGAATGAAGTATTTTGGAGTTTAGAAGATACAATTGTAAATTTTCTATTATTAGCAAATTCTAAGAAAGTCATTGTATTTACTGAGAAATCTATGCCAGTAAATCATGATTACGACATAGCAATTTTATTTCTTCGTGTATCTACTCAGATGTTTTCTTATTTTTATAAAAAAGTAGATATTAGTCCAATGCCTGGATATTAGACTGATACAGATTTCAAATACTCAAGCATATAAATGAATCATTCATATACAGTATCTACCACTTTGTTCTTATTCTAAGAATAGACTTATAGAATCTGGTATACGGCTTGACTCAATGTGTGTCTTGTTAAATAAATACAAATTAATTAAACTAATTAGAATAGCATGTCAGCTCCAACAAGTATAATTAATATTGTATTTAGTAACCTGACACAAACTGGGTTTCAGGTGAATTGGTCAGGTGGTATTGGTGCTACCAGTTATACATATCAAGTAAATAGTTTAGTGGTAGTACCTTCTACAGATCAAGGGGTTCCAAGTAATTATGCTATTTTTACTGGATTGACATTAAATCAATCGTATAATGTAATTATTAATGCAATAAATTCGTATGGCAGTACGAAATCTCCTAGTCTTCCAACGACTGGATTACAACTCTGGTTAGATGCAGCAGATATAAATGGAGATGGATCTAGTGTAACAAATTCAGCTAGTGTAACAACATGGGCGGATAAGTCACAAAAAGGGCATCCTGCAACATCGGTGAATACATCATATACAAGTGTACTAACAAATGCACAAAATGGATTACCGGCTGTTGTGTTTAGTTCACCAAATCCTTATGGTACAATTGGATCCTTTTCATCAACCGTCCCATCAGGCACATTTATTTCTGAAATGGATATTTTCATGGTATATAAGAATATAGTTATATTTAATACTGGACCTGGATATGGTAATACTTTACTTCAGAGAAATAATGGTGGATCATATACAGCAGCACCATTCATATTTCAGGATAATACGCGATATGGAGTTACAACAAATTTAGCAGTAGGTCCAACTTTTGTAACTAGTGTACCACAAATTATTAATGCAAATGTGCATCAGCCATCTGCAGTGAGTAGTTTATTGACACTGTATTTTAATGGTACGCAACAAACTTTTTCATCCCCCTCTTCTACATATAGTGGTTGGACACCACATGATGAAGGAACACAGATTCAAATTGGTCGACGAGTAGATAATAATTCAGGATTTAATGGACATATGTATGAAGTCCTTATTTATAATCAAAGTATTAGTGCAAATAGACAATTGATTGAAGGATATTTAGCATGGAAATGGGGACTCCAAAGTACATTACCTTCAGGTCATCCTTATTCTATAATATCACCCTATCCTGTTATTACATTATTACCAGTTGCAACCTCTCATTTTCAATTATATACCAATGCTACAGATTCAGGAACCCTTCCACAAACTCCAACAGTCAATGGATCAATTCTTTATAAAACAATTTCTGGGTATCAATGTGCTTATATTGCAAATTCATCCTCTAATTATATAAGTGCACCCATTTCATCAGATATATCAGGAAATATATTTACAGTTGCATGTTGGTTTAATGCAAATGATACTTCAGGAAATTATACACCACTCTCATTTGCAAATAATGCTACAGGAAGTCTAACGGGTGTTTCTATAAATACATCTACCTCTGGAATTCTGAGTATTTCAGTTGGATTTTCTCTAGGAACACAAACCTTTGGTAGTTATTCATATACACCTGGAATATGGTATTATGTAACACTCACAGTGAATACGACAACCCGTAACTGTTATTTTTATGTAAATGGTGTTCAGAAGGCATCTGCTACTGGATCAGGAACTCTTCCAAATATATCCTATCTACTTATTGGAAGAGGGTCTTCCAATACTTTTAATGGATATATCAGAGATGTATCTGTTTTTAATATTGATTTTAGTGCTACACAAGTGAATACCTTATATAATCAAAATCCACCTGCAAATCTTACATCTCTTGTTGAATCGTCCTATACACCAACAAGTATAACTTTAACATGGGCTTCAGCAACTCTAGCTACATATTATTCGTGTACATTATCTCCTTCTTCATTTTCTACAATAAATACGAATTCAAATACGATTACATATTCTGGATTAACCGCAGATACATCCTATACGTTTGGAATAACTGCCTTAAATAATTTTGCAGGTTCATCCAATGTAAATATTAATGTGATTACTCCACCTGTAACACCCGTTGTTTCAAAAATATCAGGATCCATAAGTAGTCTTACATTTAATGTAACAGATAGTAGTCCAACACAACCACTATATTTTAATTTAACAGATATATCTGGAAATACAATTGCAATTTCACCTGTTAGTTCTATACTCAATAGTACGAATACATCTATTACTTATGTTGGACTATCTACAAATACAACCTATATAGAGACAGTTACTTCTATAGGAAGTGTCGGAATATTGGATCCTACTTCTACTACACCATTTACACCTACCACATTGAATGGTTTACAACTTTGGTTAGATGCATCCGATCCTTATGCAACAGGCATAACTCCTTCCAATAATACGACTCTTAACTCGTGGATGGATAAATCAGGAAACGGAGTGAATTATGGAAAATCAAATGCAGGGAATAGTGCAGTATATCAATCAGATGGATATGGTAATTATGGTCTAAATATGTCACAAGGAGGGTTTTATCCAAACCCTTCAAATATAAAGAATGCATTTATATCTGGATCTAACTGTACAATTATTACTGCACACCGATTTAATGGTATACCTACTAGGGAAAGTGATCTGTACCGTTTTTTTAATGACACACCATCTATTACTAGAGTATTTACTGATAACTCTTTAGGTAACAGTTGGAATCTACAATTAGAAATAAATAATAATACTCAGTCACTTCCACTAACACCTGGTACTTATGTTGTGTATGATTCACCTGGATATGCAAGTGATGGTGGAAGTGGTATATCTGTCTTAACAAGTGATTCAGTAAATAATGCATATACATTCTATATAAATGGAGTACTTATAAATAAAGGAAATAATAGTATAGGTACATTTAATTCTAATACTAATTTATCTATTGGTTGCTATGGACTTTCATCTGATTCAAATACAAGTGCTCGATTCAGTGGATATATATATGAGGTTCTTATTTATTCACATGTCTTATCCTCTACTGAAAGACAAGCAGTTGAAGGATATTTAGCATGGAAATGGGGTATACAATATACACCTCTACTTTACACTCCTAACGCATTTTATCCTTTAGAAAATGATTTAATAAGCATTGGACAAACTTCACCAATTGTTACAAATAGTAATGTTATATTTTCAACGATGAATGGAATACCCTCTGTATATTTTAATGGTACTTCCAATTCATATTTAGGTGTACCTTTAAATTATACACCAGGCTCAGCTATTACAATCTCATTATGGTTCTCTCAATTATCATACTCAAATGGTACTTATTACCCATATTATACAACTCAGTCAAATGTAGCATTATCTAACATTCCAGACAATACTAATTCAGGAATAGTTATGAAACTAGGTACTAATCTAGGAGGTCCTACATATACAACATATAATGTAAATTTTCAAGGAGGGTCGTTTCAAGCACTCAATAGTGATTATAGTTATAATGGAAATATCAGTAGTTTCTGGCTTCATAATGTAATTACAATTGATACTTCGAATAAAATATATTTATATAGAAATGGTATCTACCTTTCCCATACAAATTCAAATGGTGGCACAGGTACCTTAATAAACATGAGTACCCTAATTCTAGGTCAAGGATTTAATGGATTCATGCACGATTTATCTATTTATAATACAGCTCTATCTCAAACACAAGTCCAACAACTCTTTAGTACTCAAATCAAATCTCTTCCAGAGACTCATTCATATTATTTCAGTACACCTCGTATAAAACGTTTCTCTACAGTGTCTCTACCCTTTTCAGCCACAACAAATCCAGGAGCCCCTACAAATTTCAATGAACCTATTGCATTAACCTCGTCTGCAAGAGTCACATGGACTGCAGGATTGGGTGCTACATATTATACGTATACAACGCAAGATTCAGCAAGTAATTATATTTCATTAGCTGCAACAGATGCCGTTGGAAGTACTATTACAACTTCTACTATCTATTCAACTATTAATTTTTCAGGATTGAGTTTAAATTCATTATATACTTTGACGGTGACCTCCGTAAATTCAAATGCATCAACGATTGGAACACCCTTCGCAGTGACAACACCTCCAAACGTTCCAGTTCTTTCAAAAGTCTCTGCAACCTCTTCAAATATTATATTCAATATTTCAGAAGTAGGATCATATTCATATTTTAGTGGCCTTATAACAGATGTATCAGGAAATAGTATTTCATTATTACCTTCTTTTAGTACAATAAATGGATCAAACACATCTATGACATATACAAATCTAAGTCCAAACACAGTATACAATACAAGTGTAACTGCAGTTGGTGCGTATAGATCAAGTATATATTCTGCCTCTATTTCAACTACAACAGGTCCAGGACCAGTTATAATAAGTCAAACTTCTATATCACAATCATCTTTAACTGTAAACTGGATATCGGGAGCAGGAGCATCTTATTATACATATAATATAACGGATACAAATGGAAGTTCTATTACAACGTTTTCAGCAGTGGATGCTTCTGGAAATAATATTACAAATATGTCAACTACAAAAAATACAATTACATTTTCAGGATTGAGTGCGAATTCTGTATACAATCTCATTATAAATTCAATCAATTCAATTTCATCTAGACCATCAGATGTATTTTCAATGGTAACATCTCCTGCATCTCTAACAATATCAAGAACATTTGGAACAATAAGTAGTCTTACATTTACTGTCGTAATGAACGGTACTTACTCAGTGTATATACCTGTTATTACAGATGCAATAGGAAATCCACTTTCTTTAACACCAGTTTATTCTACAATAAACTCATCCACTACAACAATTACGTATACTGGATTATCTACAAATACAACATATTTTGAAACTGTAAATGTGGTAGGTACTGCTGTAGGTAGTAATTTACCGTACTCATTTTATCCCTCCTATGTAACAGGCTTACAAAACTGGTATGATGCCTCAGATCCTTATAACAATGGATCCAATCCATTTATAAATACAAATATAACAACGTGGTATGATAAGTCAGGCAATGGAAATAATGCAACATTAACAGCAGGTTCTTCTGTCAGTACATGGTATGGAAGTAAAGGAAACAGTTCAAATACAATCCAATTAGAAGATGACGGATATAAATATTTACAATTCAA
>Ga0007816_1000305_pt1 | contig 14614 bp, 14 predicted proteins | sample CryBogCBE27Jul09_FD_71213 | JGI IMG/M metagenome (GOLD analysis project Ga0007816, IMG submission 71213) | Freshwater microbial communities from Crystal Bog, Wisconsin, USA - CBE27Jul09 | ecosystem: Environmental > Aquatic > Freshwater > Lake | place: Crystal Bog, Wisconsin, USA | collected...
GAGATGAAAGCATTAAAGTACACCAAGTACACCAACGACAAGGGCCAAATGACATGGATGGCACTCGACCTGAGTGGACTGTCCATCTACCGAGAGCGTTCGGTTGTCGACGGCAAGTTCTACTACCCGATTCGCCAATACGACTCGTGGGGTGGCCGCATCGTGGCGGATTTCAACTCGCTGGCCGAAGCAAAGGCGTTCGTCGAAGAACTGGCAGGTGCGTGATGACAACGTATCCATTCATCGACGTGGAGTGGCTCACGTCTGAACGCTGGGCAGAGATCCTTTGCGAAGTTGGTCACTACGGTGAGGTCGGCTACCAGTGCTACGGAGGCAAGGTCGATTGGGACAACCTCGTAAGTGACATCGAGCGTGTACATGGGCCGCTCCCTACGAGTTGGGAGCACCCGTTATTCGCGACACTGAAGGCCACCTACCGACGAGCGAAGAAGGAGGCGGGCCGATGACCAAGCGAACCTGCTCGAAATGCTGGCACCCTGCGCCACGTGGCACAAAAATGTTGACGTGGACCTCGGAGACAAATACGTCGCCTATGTGCGTTCGATGTGTGGCCGAGATCTTCGGTCGGAACTCAGCCGTCGTTAAAATGTTGGTGAAGTGATGAGCGCGACCAACAATTCTCAACTGGAACTGGCCCGCCAAATCGCTGCGGAGATACAAGCCGAGATCGAAGCGTTAGCCGAGGCCGGTGAAAACGTCACGGAAGCACAGGACGCGCTGAACGGGTTCGTTGAAACCATCGCTGCGAAAACCGAATGAGAGGGTGAACAGTGACCGAGTACCCGTTCGACAACGACCAACTGGGGCGAATCGTGAGATGCGAGACATGCGGTGCGCCAGCCGACCGACCGACGCTATGGGCGAACATGCCGTGGCGACATGCTGAGACGAAGCAAATCACGTGTCATCCGAGCGACCCTGACTGCCACCACCTCATCAGTGTGATAGAACGGAACGCGACAGAGTAGGGAGATCTCATGCCGCTTACAGTGAAAAACGTCGCCATCGGTTCCGTCAGCCCGCATCCGAAAAACGTGCGGCAGGGTGATGTAGGTGCGATAGTGGAGTCGTTAAGGGCTCACGGTCAATACCGGCCAATCGTCGTTCAGAAAAATACGGGTCACATCCTCGCAGGCAACCACACGTGGAGGGCCGCATGCGCGCTTCAGTGGCCGGAGATCTCAGTCACCGAGGTCGATGTAGACGACGAACAGGCGTTGCGTATTCTGCTCGTCGACAACCGAACAAACGACCTCGCTACCTATGACGAAAACGCCCTCGCCGAAATGCTTAAAGAACTGGTCGAAACGGAGACGGGCCTCGATGGCACCGGATTCGACAACGACGCTCTCGATGATCTACTCCTCGGCCTCGACCCCGACAACCCGCTCCGGTTGAAGGAGGACGTCACCAACCCCTACTCGAAAAAGGTGTTAGCGCCGCAGTACGAGATCGTAGGCGAGGAACCGGCTATCGAAGAACTGTACGACCTGACCAGAACGAACGCCCTCATCGCGGCGATTGACGAGTCCTCAGCGTCGGAGGAGATTAAAGCGTTTCTACGGCTGGCGGCCCATCGGCACACCGTCTTTAACTACCGGAGCATCGCCGAATTCTTCCCCCACCAAAACGCAGAGGTACAGGCCCTAATGCGGGAGTCGGTACTCGTCATCATCGACTTCGACGACGCGATGCGCCTCGGGTTCGTGCGCCTCGATAACCGTCTCACTTCCCTGCTCGATGAAGCGGTGAACGGTGAGGAATAACGAACGTTGCGCCGCGTTGATCCTGACGCATGGCCGGCCGTCTCACGTCTACACATACGACACGCTACGGAAGTGCGGATACACAGGCGACATCTACATAATCATCGACAACGAAGATGAGAAGGGCGACGAGTATCGAAAGCGGTTCGGTAGCAAATGGGTAATCGAGTTCGACAAACTGGCCGTGTCAAAAACCTTCGATACGGGAGACACTCAAAATGACCGACGCTCAATCGTCTACGCCCGAAATGCCTCGTTTTCGATAGCGGCTGAACTCGGTCTCGATTACTTCGTTCAACTGGATGATGACTACACCGCGTTCCACCATCGGTACCCGAGCGAGGGCGTGTTAAAATACCACAACGTCGAGAACCTCGATGCGGTGTTTGAAGCGATGCTCGACTTCCTCGACACAACGAATGCGGCGACCGTGGCCTTCGCTCAGGGTGGAGATCTCCTCGGGGGAGTCGATTCGAGAGCGGTGCGAGACGGAATCCTGCGCAAGGCTATGAACAGCCTGTTCGTCAAGACAAGCAAACCGGTTCAATTCATCGGACGGATAAACGAGGACGTGAATACCTACGTCGTCGGTGGACAGCGCGGACAATTGTTTTTAACGGTTGGCCCACTGGCACTATGTCAAATGACAACGCAGACCAACGCCGGCGGCATGACGAGCCTATACACGGAATCAGGCACGTACCTCAAATCTATGTTCACCGTCATGATGGCCCCATCGTGCACCAGCATCGGGCTGATGGGTTCGTCGAACATGCGCCTTCACCACCGAATCAAGCACGAACATGCGTATCCGAAGGTGATCTCCTCGCGCTATCTGAACGGGGCGGCATGAAGGTACTCGTCACCGGAAACGTTGGGTACATTGGCTCGACAACGACCCAGCACCTCATAGCGGCGGGGCACGAAGTTATCGGGCTAGACATACGGGAACGGGGTGGGCATCGGATACCGGGCGTTCAGCAGTTCACTGGAAGCGTCGGCGATAAGAGACTGCTCGAAACACTTCCGAACTTCGATGCGGTAATTCACTTCGCTGGCCTCGTTGCTGTTGCGGATTCGTTCCTAGTGCCAGAACGGTATTTCGAAGTCAATGTCGCTCAGTCGATGTCATTACTCGCTCACCTTTTGGAGCGGGGAACAAATCGGCTCATCTTTTCTTCATCAGCCGCCGTCTATGACGCTCTCGACATGCCCCTGAACGAACGGGACGCGTTGCGACCTGTCAGCCCGTATGGTGAGTCCAAGCGGATGTTTGAGGAGGCCCTACGATGGGTCGAAGGATCTACGTCGCTTCGGTACGTTGCGCTCCGATACTTCAATGCGGCGGGATGTTTGGGGGAGTTCTACGAGAACCATGAGCCCGAAACGCACCTAATACCAAGAGCGTTGGAAGCGGCTAAACACGGGGCCGAGTTCACCATCTTTGGGAACAAGTACCGTACGGGAGACGGAACGTGCGTGCGAGATTACGTCCATGTCAACGACGTGGCAAAAGCACACGTGGCCGCCCTCGATTACCTCGGTACGGGCAAGAGCACTGTCGTGAACATTGGGTCGGGTCGGGGCTCATCGAACCTCGAAGTCATCGAAGCGGTGGAACAAGTGACCGGTAAGAAGATGAGGGTTCAGTTCGGACCGGCTCGGCTCGGTGATCCTGCGTATTTAGTGGCCGACATCAGTAAGGCTGACAGTGCGCTCAACTGGCGACCACTGGAGTCAGAATTGCTCACTATTGTCGAGGACGCTTGGCGTGGTCATCAGCGATAGGCTGAGCGGCGATACGCTAGACGTATGAGCGATAGAAAAAACGACATCGAACTGATAGAAAAAGAGCGGCAGGTGCTCGAACTGCGACGGTCCGGTGCTACCTATGAGGAGATCGCAAAGGCCACTGGATACGCAACGGCACAAGGGGCGTATCTGGCCTACGGCAGAGCACTCAAACGAACGCTCAACAATGCTGGTGCTCAGGAAGCACGCGAGATGGAACTCGACCGGCTCGACCGTTTACAGCGAACGTGGTGGCCAAAGGCCCTCGCAGGCGACGATAGGGCTACCGACCGCGTACTAAAGATCATGGAACACCGAGCGCGTTATCTCGGACTATACGCACCGACAAAGGTGCAAATGGAGGCAGTCGTTTATGACGCAGGAACCATCGAGGGAGAAGTCCAGCGACTCCGACTCCTACTTGAAACAAATAGCGGCGAGCAGGGTGTTTTGGACGGACCACCAAGCGAGACCGGAGCAATTGCCGAATAGCGATGGCGATTGGCTCGTTTGGCTATACCTAGCGGGACGTGGTGCCGGCAAGACAAGAACAGCCGCCGAGTGGCTGGCGTGGCAGGCAATAACGCAAGCGGGGACCCGTTGGGCAGTCGTCGCCGCAACCTTCGGGGACGTCCGAGACACGTGCGCGGAAGGTGAGTCAGGGCTTATAGCAGTGCTGAGACGCTACGGCGTTCTGAAACACTACAACCGAAGTATGGGTGAGATTCGCCTCGATAACGGTTCCCTGTTGAAGATGTTTTCGGCTGACGAGCCCGACCGCCTTCGTGGCCCTCAGTTTCATGGAGCGTGGTGCGACGAGTTGGCCGCATGGCGGTATCCAGATACGTACGACCAACTTCAATTTACGCTCAGACTGGGCAAACGGCCTCAGACCCTCATTACTACTACGCCTCGGCCTACTTCCCTCATCAAAGAGTTAGTGAATCGGGAGGACGGAAGCGTTCGTGTCGTGCGGGGATCTACTTTCGACAACGCCAAGAACCTCGCCCCAGCAGCGTTGGCTCAGTTGAGAAACCGCTACGAGGGGACCCGACTAGGCCGGCAGGAACTCGAAGCGGAGATCCTCGAAGATGTTCCGGGCGCTCTATGGACGCTGAAAATGATTGAGTCGGCTCGGATTAAGGCAGCCCCAGAACTGGCCCGTGTCGTGGTGGCCATCGACCCCGCCGCTACGTCGAACGAAAACTCAGACGAAACCGGCATCGTTGTCGTGGGGAGGGGCATCGACGGGCGGGGCTACGTGTTGGCAGACCGGACGTGCAAGTTATCTCCTGCGGGATGGGCGAGGCAGGCGATTGAAGCGTACGACGAATTTCAGGCAAGCCGCATCATTGGCGAAACCAACATGGGCGGCGACATGATCGAAACCATCATCCATCAGATACGGCCCAACATCCCGTATCGCGGTGTCGTGGCCAAGAGGGGTAAGACGCTACGAGCCGAGCCCATCAGCGCCCTGTATGAGCAGGGGCGTATCTCTCACGTTGGGATCTTCGCCGAACTCGAATCGCAGATGACCACGTGGGTCGCGGGTGAATCGGACTACTCCCCCGACCGCCTCGACGCTCTCGTTCATGGCCTCACCTCGCTCAACATCGGCAGTGAAGCGTTCGCGGATCGGTACTTCGCTCTCATCGCCCCGCCGTGTCCGTGGTGTAATCTCCCCAACGATGCCGAGGCGACGGTGTGCTCGGGTTGCGGCCGCCCGTTGAAGTAGCACCCACTTCCGACAGCAACGGTCGTATACGGCTACAATAAAAACCAATCGTCGGAAGGGTTATCGCGTGGCGCTATTCGGTCGCAAAAAAAAGGACGACGCGCTCGTCGAGAGGCTCGTTGCTGAACTACAGAAGGCCAACAACATGTCGGGCACGCCGTACGGTGGCTCGGGGTACGCAACCGCTACTGCGGCACAGCCTTCGATGATGGACCCAAGCGGCGGTCAGGGCCTTATCCAGACACCGGGCAGACAGGCGAACCCGTTGCCAAGACCCGCTACCGACTTCGGCTCTCAACTCGGCCCAGCCGCTCCGTTTCTTCCGGCTCCGCTCGACCCCGTTTTCGACGACAGTGGCCGAGCACTCCCCCGCCTTTGGGAGTACCCCGTCGCATGGAACCTCGACCTCAATCAGCGCACGACTCCGTGGACCGTGTTGCGCTCAATGGCCGACCAAATCGACATCATCCACCGCGCTATCGAAATTAAGATCGCCGAAATTACGAAAATGACGTGGTCGTTCGAGATTGAGGACGCGACCATCGCGACCATCATGGCTGGACAGAACTGTTCGCATGCGAAGGCCGCAAAAATTGCTCGTGATCTCTACGCCGAAAAGGTCGTCGAGTTGCGTGAGTTTTGGGAGAACCCATACCCCCAACTCGGCCGCTCGTTCACCGAGTGGATGACGGAGTTTTTATGGCAACATTTCGTCTTTGATGGAACGCCCGTGTACCCCCGCTACAACCTCGGCAAGAAGGTAATCGGTTTCGAAATCGTCGACTCGCCGACCATCAAGGTACTGCTCGACAACCGAGGGGCCATGCCCGAACCACCGGCCCCCGCGTTCCAGCAAATCCTTTGGGGGTTCCCACGAGGCGAGTACCAATACACGCCGAATAGCGATGGGGAGTTCTACAACGCACCGGGTAAGTCGAACGAGTACATGCGCGACCAGTTGGCCTACTTCGTTCGTAATCGACGCACGTGGAGTCCATACGGTTTCAGTTGTGTGGAGGAGTCCGTTCCAGCCGCGACCCTGTATCTCGAACGTCAGCAGTGGATGAAGTCGGAATACAAAGACGGCGCGACCCCGATGGCGTTTTTCGAAACCGACTCGGACGAGATGGAACCAAGTCACCTCGCCGCGTGGGAACGTGTCTTTAACGACCGGACTGTTGGATCTACAACCGAGCGTCACCGTATGAAGGTGCTCCCTAGAGGGTTCAAGCCCGTGTTCGCTCCGACCATCGACGAGCGGTACAAAAACGAGTATGACGAGTTTCTCATTATGCGTATCGCCACCGTGTTCGGTGTCAGCCCTTCGGCTCTCGGCATCGTTCCCCGCAGTGGCCTCGGTGGATCAGGTGAGCGGAAGGGCGAAGCGCAGGCCGCGCTGACTACTTCACAGCGCCCGCTCGAATCGTTTCTCATTGAAACCGTCAACACCCTGTCGCGTCGCTTCCTCGGGGCCGACAAGAACATCACTTTTTCGTTTGACGACGACGACTCAGATGCTCAGTCAATGGCCACTAAGGCTCAGGCGTTTCAGGTGTCTCTCACTAGCGGTCAGATGACGATGAACGACGTACGAGGCGAACTCGGCATGCCCCTGTATGACATGCCCGAGGCCGACGAGCCCTTTATCCTCGCTGGCAACACGATTCAGTTTTTAACGGGGCTACTGGAAGCGCAAGCGGAACCGACTGAGGAGGCCCCGACCGATGGCAAGCAAGAGACTGAGCAGCAAGGCAACGATTCTGAAAGCGTCGTCGGGCAAGGCTCGAACGAACCGAGCGGTCAGCCCGAAGGCAAAGCGACGCAAGATCAGGTAGCGGCAAAGTCACTGGTCGCTGATGAGTTGAAGGCGTTTAGCAAATACGTTAACGCTCGACTGCGCAAGGGTGGGACCTTCCGCGAGTTCGCGTTCGTGACGATTAACGAGGACGACGCGTACTGCTTCAACCAAGACGCTCAGGCCCTCGTGAAGGGCGACACGTACTCCCCACCGAAGGGAGTTCAGGAGGCAGCAAAGCGCGCTCTCGAATGGATCTCAGACGGTAAGGCTGGTGACGGCTTCACTGATGTAGGCCGTAAGCGTGCGTCAGACCTCGCTCGTGGCGCTGGCGTTTCGATGGCAACTGTTCGTCGTATGAAGGCGTACTTCGACCGTCATGAAGTAGACAAAAGGGCGGAGGGGTTTTCGGCTGGGGAAGATGGCTACCCCTCGGCAGGTCGAGTGGCGTGGGACGCATGGGGCGGCGATGCCGGCTATTCATGGGTTCGTGGCATCGTTGGCTCGGAAGAAAAGACGGCCTCGTCTGGTGATAACACAAAAGCACCATTCGACGGTTCGATTACTAAGCGTTCCGTCGATGAACTGCCGGGCATGAAGTACAAACTCCTCATCGAGCACTACTACGAGACGGCCATCATCCAAGCCCTACAGCAGAGCGTCACGGGTGTAGACGAGGCCATCGCTGCGGGCCAGAAGAAACTCGGAGAGAAGGCCGCAGGAGACGCAGCCCTCGCAATCAAAACCGAATTGAAGTGGAACGCCGCCCCGTTGACGAAGGCGCTCAAAAGGATTTACTCGGATGCGGGTTTCGTTGGAACGGCCTACGCAGTTCGGGAACTGGGGGACGGAGTGAACATTGGCTCGGCCCTCGCTCATGCCGCCGCCGCCTTCGACTGGTCGACATGGACACCGGGGGATCCTGTTGCGGCTTCCCTTTTTGAGGATGGAGGCATGCGTCAGATCCTCGACGGCATCGGCATCACGATTCAGGGCATCGGTGATACCACGCTCGACCGTATCGGCGACGGAATTGCGGCCGGTATTCAGGCGGGCATCCCGTCGAAGGACATCGGGAAGAACATCACCGCTCTAGTTGGAGATAAGGCCCGAGCCCAAGTCATCGCGATTACTGAAACGAACCGAGCGTTCAACGTTGCTTCGGTGGATCAGTACCAAGCGTCGGGCTATAAGCAGTTCGAGTGGCTCGCATACGACGACGCGTGTGCCGAGTGTGCTGAGAACGCTGGCCCTCACGACCTCGACTTCACACCACCACCGGCTCACCCGAATTGCCGTTGTACCGTTCGCGCAGTAGTGTCGTAATCAAACACAGGAGATTTTTCAATGACTGACATCACGCACGTTGGCTTCGGTGGCCTGACCTATAAGAGCACACCAGACGGCTCGCTCATTGTCTACGGCAAGGCAACGGGGCCCGACCTCGACCTCGACCAGCAAATCTGCGACCCCGATTGGCTCAAAACAGCGATGCCACAATGGATGGCTACCGGCGCAAATGTTCGTGAACAGCACCAGAGCATCGCGGCTGGTGTCGGCTTGGAACTGTCGGCCAGTGGCGACGACTGGATGTTGAAGTCAGAAGTGGTCGACGAGAACACCAAGCGCAAAGTCGAAAAAGGTGTTTTGAAGGGCTACTCAATCGGCATCAAGGGCGCTCGCATCGTGAAAAGCGAAGATGCCCCTAACGGTCGTATCGTGGGCGGCCAGATTGTCGAAGTGTCGCTCGTTGATCGTCCCGCCAACCCAACCGCAGTCATCGAGATTGCGAAGGCGTACGGCGGCGAGTTGGAGATTGCGAAGGGCATCGACCTCGAACCGCTCGTCCCCGACACTCAGCAGTCGCACGATGAAGTGGCGCAAATGAACCAAGAAGTCGTCTACCACGATTCTCAGGTTGCGCCAAAGGACGCTGACGAGCCCTACGCCGCCACCAAAGTGTGCCCCGGGTGTAATGGCACAGGCGCGACTGCTGACTCAAACGAGGCGTGCGTCGTCTGCGATGGAACGGGCAAGCACCCTGACGACTGGCCTATCGCCGTCGACTCCCGAAACACGTACGAGCACATGGACCTCGGACCGAAGGCGGTTGAAGCAGATGTCGCGAAGAAGGATTACTCGGACAAGCAGCGTGACGCTATGAGTGAATCGGGCGAAGCGATGGCCGATGGTTCATACCCCATCAAGACTGTCGGGGATCTGAAGAACGCCATCCAGTCGTTCGGTCGTGCGAAGGATAAGGCCAAGACGAAGGCGCACATCATCGCTCGCGCTAAGGCCCTCGGCAAGCAGGATCTACTCCCCGACAACTGGAAGGGAGCAGGCGCAGACACGACGAAGTTCGAGCACGACCCTGACGACCTCGCCTCGGTACGGCAGTCCATCGTCAACCTGATTAAGGCCGAACTCGATGAGATGGCCTCGGGTGAGGAGGACGAAATCGCCGACGTTGCTCAGTTGCTTCAGGCGCTCAACTTGTTCATCTGTTGGTGGGATGGCGAAGCCGACGAGAACGAAACAGCAGCCCCATTTATGACAACCGAATCAGGAGTAGACGACATGGCATACATCGGACTAGGCGTGAGCGCAGACCTTATGAAGGCAGCGACCGCCGAGAACGCAACCGACGAATTACGGTCGGAACTGCGAACAGAGATCGTCAAGGCATTAGGCCTCGATGAAGTCATCACCGCGAAGGCGGAGTTGAGCAAAGCGACAGAGCAGATTCAACTGCTGAAGGCCGCGCTCGACGAAGTGCGTGAGATGGCAACACCGGGTGGACCCGTATTACGGGCTACTCATGGCCAAGCGGCTAAGGCCGCAGACGCTGAACGACTACAGGCTGAGGCAGGTCGATTCCGTCGACTCGCCGATGAAGTATTCGACCCATCCATGAAGGCGGGCTACCTAGCGAAGGCACTCTCATTGGAGACCGACGCTCAGGCCGTACTTCGCAACTAACCCCCTAACAAAGGACAAACATCATGGCGCTTACCGCCCCATCCATTGACGAACTGTTCGGCGGTCTCCCTGCTGAACAGCGTCTCGACCGTTTCGAGGCCTACAAGTCAACCCTCGCAATCTGTCACAAGCGTGCCGCTTCCGGTGCGTTCTCCTTCAACGGCCAGAACATCGTTAAAAACGTCAGCGTTGCTGACCGCATTGGCGAAGTTCGTGACCTCGTGACGAAGGGCATGTCGGCCGACCAGATCGCTGACATCTCCACCGCGCTCGACCGCGTTCAGGACGTAGCGAAGGCCGGCTCCGAGTGGACCCTCAGCAACCCGTTGAACAACTCAACGTCGGGTGTGACTGGTCTCGTTCCCTACGACCTCGAACCAGCACTTGCGATGCTCGTGCCTCGTTCGTTCATCTTGCGCAACAGCACGTCGCGTATTGGTGGAATCGGTCAGGCATACGAGTTCCGTCGCATTCTCGGTGTGACTAACTCGAACACCGGTGGCGTCGCCAACATGTCGACGTTCTTCAGCCCTACTGGAACCAGCGCGACCTTCGGTGGCGTGACGCTGAACCGTCCGAGCAAGATCTCATACGCCGCAGACAAGATTGTTCTGTCGCACGTGAATCAGGGTGTCTCCGACCAAGTGGACCTCACGGCTCAGTTCGCTGGACAGGGCTACACGGACCTGCGTCAGTTGTCGCACACGTCCACCATCTGGGCGCACATGCTCGGTGAGGAGCGCAACATGCTCAACGGCTCGGCAACGGCTCTGTCCATTTCGGGCATCAGTGCCACCGCTAGCAACGCCTCGGGTGCGGCCACCGGTCTGCCGGGTGCTACTGCTACGGCCGTGTACGTGACGTTCTCGACTTCGCTTGGCGAGTCGCAGGCCATCACCGCTTCGGGTACTCCTACGACGACCTCGACATCGGGTATCTCGCTTGCCTTCACCGGCACGATCCCAAGCCGAGCGATTGCCGTGAACGTCTACGTGAACTACTCGGGCACGTACTACAAGGGTTCGACCGTTCTCACCAACGGCACGTCACCTACCACGTTCACCACGGTTGCGGCTCTGCCCTCGACCTCGGCTGACAACGGTTCGTACAACGCCCTCGGCTACGACGGTTTCGTTTCAACGCTGACCAACAACGCCATCGCCGGCAACGTGGTCTCGCTCAACGGTTCACTGTCCAAGACGGTTCCGGGTGACGACTTCCAGAGCGTTTTCTACAACCTGTACACCAACGTGATCGCAGACCCCGACATGATCCTGACGAGCGCCGCCGTTCGCAAGGAGTTGGCCGCTTCGATTCAGCAGGAAGGAACGCCTACCGGCTACCGCCTCAACTACACCCTCGGCGGTGACGGCGTGACCATCGGCTCAGTCGTGACTGCTATTCAGAACGAGTCGACCGGCAAAATGGTCGACATCGTTGCTCACCCATACATGCCTGCGGGCGTGGCACTTATCCACTCAAAGACGCTTCCGTTCCCCGACTCCGGTGTGAGCGAAACCGTTCAAGTGGTGAACGTTCAGGACATGATCGTTCTCGAATGGCCACAGATCCAGTTGTCGTGGGACATTTCGACGTACCAGTACGGTACGCTCGCGTTCCGCGCCCCAGCCTGGTCGGGTGCTATCACCAACATCCTGTAAGGATGAACGTTCGCTAGTCTGATGACTGGCACAGATGTCGAAGGCCCGCAGGTCGTCTCCCAATACCTGCGGGCCTTCGGCGTTTCGTTGAAGGGAGAACAAATGAAACTCGTAGGAAGCGACCGGGGCCTTACGCAAATCGAGGTCGGCAACAAAGTAATCAACCGCTCGAAAGACGGTACGTTTCATGTCGATGGAACAGCCGCTCGCGCTCTCGTTAGGTCGGGCGACTTCGCTGTAAGTGGAACCACCTTTACCGGGGCTCGTGGCTACCGTTGCGAGTGTGGCTTCGTCGCGGTAATCAAGGACAAGTGTGGTCGATGCGGCTCGACTGAATTGACTCCTGAATGAAGTACATGCTGACCAATGGCAACCGCGAACTCGCGAAGGACGGCATTTAAAAAAAGCAAGGCCAAGAAACGTTCGGCGCACTACAGGAACAGAGAACTGCTCGCCGAAACACCCTGTAATTAAAGGCAGTCGAAAAATACTTGACTTGGCTGTTCCCCTGCCATTAAGATAAGTTCATCGGGCGAAGCCAAGTACCCCGATGAGGAGGAAGTAATCATGGCGAACATCTATCACCTGAAGGTCATCGCACGCTCGCGTCCGGTCGCCATCTTCATCAACGAGAACGAGATCGAGTGGGAGTCCAAGTGGAGCATCGCGGGCCAGCACTACGGCGTCGTTCAGTTTGCGGGCATCACCAAATCTGAGGCCTACGACATCATCATTCAAGACCTGAAGCAGTTGGCTCCATGCGACGGGCGTTGCGGCAACGCTGACACGACTTGCGGTGAGTTGACACTGACCGATGAGCCGTACTTCGTCGGACGGCTTGACGTGACGGCGAAGGCCAAGAGTGCGAAGATTGAGAAGCCTCAACAGCAGACGTGGCAGTGCCCGAAGTGTCAGGCCTGTACGGTCCAAGCGGTCGCTCTCGAAGTCGCTCACCGGTGCCCCAGCAACCGCTCGCAAATGACACAGTTCGTCGTGGTGAACGACTAACACACAACTGATCCTCGACGGGACACCCCTCGCCAGTGGTAGCGTAAAAGCAATCACCGGCGAGGGGTTCGTTTTTTTATGACTGTCACAGCATCGTGGATACAGCAGAGCGGTCGGGTAGAACCGTACGTCTCCGTCAATGAGGTTTTGAACTCGGCTACGGCTTCGGCTGTCGACTTTTCAAATCTCATCGAAAATGGGAGTACGGCTACTCAAAATCGTGCGCTTGGGGAACTAATCGTGCGCGCCTCGGCGATGGCTGACAGGTTCACGATGGGTCAGTATGGAACGCTAAACGCAACGGTTAATACGGAAAACGGTCGCTACCGTCCGAACCGCTATGCGCAGATCATCATCAACCCCTACTTCACCCCCATCATCCAAGTGACTGACTTCCAATGCGGATGGGGTCCGGGGTCCGGGTTGAACGACATCGCGCTTACTGCTGACAATTGCTCAATCGAACGCGAGCAATTCATCGTCACACAGGCCTCGTCAGTTGGCCTTCAGACCGGCCCGCTCACCATCGCTGGGGGGAACTGGGCCCCCGATGCCGAATTGTTTTGCCAGTGGACTTACGTCAACGGCTACTTCAACACCTTCACTACTGGAACAACTGCCGTCGGTGCGACCGTTCTGAACGTGAACGATACGACCGGCCTCGTTGTCGGCCAGAGCGTATTTATCTGGGACGGGGTCAATGATGAGTACGTCACCGTCGCTGGCGTGACAGACACGACGATTACGCTGGCGAAGCCGACGAACTTCGCCCACGGTTCAGCAGTGAACGTCTCGGCCTTACCTGCTGACGTGAAACAAGCCGTGATCCATTTCGTCGTGGCCTTAGTGAAGCAGCGCGGGCAGGGTGGAATCGTTATCGGTGAGACTGGGGAACCGATGGCGGTCACTCCGAAGGCGAACGGCTCGGCCGAGGACATGATGGCAGCGTACGACTTGCTCGACCCGTTCCGTGTCGTATGGAGTCGGTCCTAGTGAGTCGGGCAACAGTACGGGCCGCGATTGCGTCGTATCTCGAAGGCGCAGGCATTACGTTTTTGTCATCGGTGAAACCGTTCCCCGCGAAGTTCACCCCCGAGATGGAGTTTTACGAAGGCGAGGATCCGGGCGTTCAATCGGGGGCCATTATTTACTTATTCATCGGTCGCGAGTCTGAGAAGCGCATCGCATTGGGAGGAGAACACAACGGAAAGAAGGCCGTCGAGTACTCGTTCGTTCTCGACTGTTTCTTCCGCTCGACGAAAAAGAAAACCGAGGACGTTGGGGCAGACAACGAAACCTTCCTCGACTCCCTCATTGAAGCGATACGAGCAGACCGTCAGGCGGGTGCTCCGGAAGTCATCTTTCAGTGGGGTGAGGGGATGACAACGGGCGGTAGCGACATCGACGTGACCTCGTACTACCCCCGCTCGCTAAATGGCGCGGCGAGTGCGACTCAGGTATTCTCATCAGTACGGATCTCGGTCGTTGAGATCCTGAACACGTAGGAGCGCAAGTGCCACAGTTTACGTACACCGGCGACGAGCAACTTATCTACACCGGCATCAACATGGGCGGATTCGCCCTCGTTGCTGTTCCGGGGCAGACGTATGAACTCGACGCGATGCCGACCGACAACCGATGGACTGCCGCTTCGGTGGCCTCAGCCCCAGTTGCGCCTGCTACCCCTGCGCCAGAAGCGCCTCAGACCACGCCAGAAGCGCCTGAGACGGCCGCAACACCGACCCCTGATAGTACGCCTACCAACTAAGGAACAAACATGACTACGCCCAACGCTTACTTATCCGCTAATTCGTACCTCGGCCTCATGCCCGAAGCGACGCGTGGCACGTTG
>Ga0007816_1000315_pt1 | contig 14397 bp, 20 predicted proteins | sample CryBogCBE27Jul09_FD_71213 | JGI IMG/M metagenome (GOLD analysis project Ga0007816, IMG submission 71213) | Freshwater microbial communities from Crystal Bog, Wisconsin, USA - CBE27Jul09 | ecosystem: Environmental > Aquatic > Freshwater > Lake | place: Crystal Bog, Wisconsin, USA | collected...
AAGTTGGGGTTACATTTCCTATACACATTTCAATATATGTAAAGGGGAATGCCGCCCTGGCGTAGTTGGCCTGATCGGGGCGGCGTCGATCTGTAGGGGTGGATGCCGGAAACCTTGGGGGCGGAGTCCTATTAACCACCTGGCTCTTTGGGGCACTGACGCCTAGCCCACATTCACATGAACCGAGGATGGCTTTGCCGAGGATTCTACGTCGGTTATGAAGATCTTGTACTTGTTGCAGTCCTTCTTCTTGGATGTTTTGGGTATTAACGAGAGTCCTGTGTCCGGTCTGGCACAGAGATCCTTGAGCTTGTAGCCCAGTTTATTACCTTCCAGACCTCGGAGGGCATCACGAGAGCTGGTTTCTAGGCTTGTCGTTAACACTTCTCTCAGCTCTAGGGCGGTTCCTACCCAAGGCTTACGGCTTTCGCTAGATGGCAACTTCGCCCACCATGCCTGGATAAGTTCGAGTAGACCGCTCTCAGGACTGGACTGGAAGGCCGCTTCCCTAACCTTCTCGGATATGACGCTCTTTATGCCGTAGCGGCTCATTGGATCCGCAACCTCTGCTGGTATTACCCAAGCCTTCAACCATGCAAGGAAGTGTGACAACTCTTCGTCAACAATCTTGGAGTATACTGATGGCTCTGGATGGTCTAGCCACTGGTGCAGATGCAGAGCAATCATCTTATCCTCGTTGGACTGATCGAAATCGGGTAGTAACTTGATGGATCTCGGATCGTTGTTCAATCCTAATACGACACGACCCTTCCACTCGACCATCTTGGCCTGACCGTATTTCTCGTGAAACTTATGTTTTCCCGTTGCGGCAAGTTTCTTAATAACAGCCGAGTACCTCGATCTCATGGCTTCGCTTGAGGTTCCTTTGCTGTCGTCGATGACCGCAATAGGTGCGTGATATATTTCGCTGTTGAAGCTCGTTTCACCGCTTGCCATGTCCGAAAGATCGGCACTTCCACCCATAGCCGGCGTTAGGAGTTTCTCGATGATGAAGCTCTTGAAGCACTGAACCGGCCCAACGAGAGCCATGCTCTGCCCTAGGGCAAGTTCTCCGGCCTCCGCACTCTCGTAGAATCTCTTGAACCAAGCTAGGAAGGTCGTCTTGTAGAGATCAGAATCAAAGACGTTGTCGAGGATGGCGGCGTACCTGGGGAAGAATTCACCCCAATCTCCGGCTGTCTCTTCCGCAGGGAAGAGCTTTACTCTGGCGGTGTTAAGTAAAACCTCGCCGGAATCGGTATAGGTCTCGTTCTTGCAGTAGAGACGAGGTGCGGCACCATCGACCTTGCGGTCTTTGCGAATGGTTACCTTGGCACGATCCATCGGTGAGCATGAGGCTCCCTTGGGTGCTTTGTCCGAGAATCCACGAACCTTTAGCTCTGCTGTTACCATCGCAACGCTTTCCACGCTCCAGTTCCCGTTGGGGTTCCTCATGTAGAAGTTGCGACCATCCCAGTAGAGATCGTCGAAGTGCGCCGTGTTTGCGGCGGCGTTAATAACTGCCGCGCTTACTTCAGCGGCGGCCTCGGCGAAGAAGCTCGAATTAGCTTCGTCATTCGAGGCTCCCGATTCAGATAGATCAGCTTCTGCATCTTCCCCGTGTCCGTCCTCATCACCTGAGCCAGTCTGGTCAGCCTCACCGCTGTCAGACTCCCCGAGCACGCTCCCAGAGGGACTACAATCGCCGCTAGATCCGAGGCAATCTTCTGCCAGTGTTTCTTGTCCTTCGCATTCACTTCCACAATGGAGTGAGCTGATTGATTCCCCGACAGCGTGATCGATTTGATCGGTAGGGAGAGATTCTTGAGTATCGTTAGCCATTTTTCTACGGGTGTGTTGTCCGCCTCGATGAGGCAGTATTTGTATTTGGTGAGAGTTTCTTCGGAGCGACGGCTTTCTTTTCCGAGCCGATCGACGTATTTGGATTCCCCGCTGACGGGGTTAAGGAGCATCCAAGCACCTGACTTGTTATTTCTGACGGCATTCTCCAGCAGTGCATCAGGAGTCTCGTGACTCCAGATAAGCTGTCCTTGTGATTGCTCGTTGGTGAAGACGATGGTTTTCTCGTCTGCTCCGTAAAGCACCCGAAGGTGATCAGCCGAGGAGAGTCCTTCGACAGCGATAGGGCTGTACGACATGATTTCTTCGATACTGGTGTCCGGCTGTGATCCATATTCCTTGATGAGTGCTTCATTGAGTGGTGGTTTGGGTATCGAGAAGCGTTCTTCGGTCGGGTTGTTGATCTCGACCTTCACCTTACGAAGGGTGTTGGAAACTTCGCTTGGTTGAGGAGGCCGGCTCATCCAGCGATTTACCCAGGCATCGATTGCCTCATCCGGCCATCCGCCGGCAACCAAGGCATTAACCGCCCGATAGAGCCAAGCGTGGCAACCGGCTCCCGAAGCAGGGCAGGGTGGGATCCAGCCCTCTTCAGGGGGTGTTTCTGGATCATGTGGCTTAAACATAGGTTGTGGGGTTATTACTCTAGGTGTGAGATTCAATTTATCAACAGATAAACTTCCAGCACCAGGAACCCTAAAAGGATAACCATCTGTACCAGAAGACTAGGGAACGAATCGAACCAGTTCATGCCATTCCTCCCACGAGTGCGAAGTAATTGGCTACGGCCTTTAGCTCGGATGCGGTCATGCCTCCGATTGATGAGTCAAGCTCCTTGGCACGGGATGCCGCCCATCCATGAAGGTAAGCGTATCGCATGAATCCTCTGTGAGTCATGTCCTCGAAGTATCTTACGCCTTCGCTCCTATAGAAATCGTCGAAGTGATCTTCAGCGGTCATTTTTCTTAGGCTTCTGGGGTGATGTCTTCTTTTTCTTGAAGATCCGGTCGTAGTTCTCAGCCCACTTGGTAGCCTTGTAGGGGCGAGGGCGAGGGCCTTTACCGGCGTGAACAGTGTAAATTTCTTGTGTCATGGGTTGTAGGGTTATTACTTGGTGTATTGCTTGCAAATCGATGCCTCTGCTCCGAGTGGTAACGACCTGCAAAAGTGTGGTGATGTAGACATGATCTCCTGTATTTTTGTTCGATCTTTTTCTGCATCTTTTTCATCGACCAGGACTACCACCTCGTCGTGAACTCGCATGATTATCTCGTATCCTGCCTCTTCCAAGGCTCGGCATCTGTTCATAAAGATCGCCGCGGCAAAACCTTGAGTGGCATTTTCTGCCAGTAGACCTCCGTAAACCTTACTACGAACCATCTTTCCGTTGCGGCTGATGACCGCAGAAGCTCCGTATCCCTCTCGCTTTACGTCTCGGTAGATCAACGTCCGGTCGTCGGTTAGGTGAATCGTGAACTCTGATCCAACTCCCTTGATCATCTCTTGTTCAAACTTCTTCCAAAGAGCCACGATCTTTGGGTTAGACCTACGGTAGTCGTCTACGATCCTTGCACTCTCGGTGGGGGATATACGGAGTCTAGCCATCATCCATGCTACGACTTGGAACTTTGCCGCACCGCATCCGAATCCCAACCCTAGGACACGAGCCTTGGCAAGCTGACGCATATCGTTATCGACTTCCTTGAGCGGCCTAGGATCCGAGTAACCCATCGTTGTCCGGGCATGGGCTTCGTAAATATCAATGCCGGTCTTTAAGATCTCTAGGGTGCTTCGATCCCCAGCAAGGTAAAGAATCACCCTGGACTCGATCTGAGCCAGGTCGCATACGACCAAAGCCTTTCCTTCTGGTGCCTCGATTAGCTTTCGTAGCTCCACCCCGGCAATCTCACCCTTCGGTAGGTTCTGAGCGTTCCAGCCACCGCCTCCTGAATCCCTTCCGGTCGTAGCTCCGTAGTATTTTATCTCATACCCCATGCGCCCATCAGGTCGTGTACGGGAGAGCATAGTGGTTACCGCCTTGAGATGCTTGTTTGCTTTTCTGTAAGCACGCACAGCGGCAATCCAAGGATACTTGTCCGAGAACTCTTCTTCCCATTCTTGGGCTGATTCCTCCTTCTCGGAGAAGCTATCGGGAGACCAGATGCCTTCTTTCTCACATTCTTCTCGAATTGCGTGCAGGGAGAGGGGAGGTCGAGGGCCATCTACCCACGGAAGCAAGGCTTTTTGCCTCTCAGACTCCTCGTGTAAGGCAGAAACAGCTCGCTCTAGGGCGTATTTGTTCACCGGAACGCCTCTCATGGACATTTCTCGACCCATTCTGGAGATTTCCCGCTCATTTTCAGGCCACTTATTTCCTTCTGTTAACCAGAGATTTAAGGTGTGTCTGGCGTCTTCGAGGGCGTAATTTGACACTTCTTTCTGAAATTCTGGCGTCATTGAGTCCCATTTCTTGCCTTTCATGTTGTCACGAGTGGTTTTCGTGAGGTCGATACCAAGGATATAGTGCGCCGCTTCTTTCAGTGACCTAGGCCACCCTAGGAAGGCTACCATATCGGCAGTATCGTATACCGCCGCCGGCGTTACTTGTGGCACGATACCCTTCTCCTGCAACGCTTCGAGCAGTGTCATGTCGAATGCGGCGTTGTGCATGATCACATTAGCTCCGTTTACCTGCTCCGTGGGAGCATCCTTTGGGTGACCGACAAATTCGATGCCGGTATCCGATACCATCGAGACCATGTAGATGTCGGTTGCCCTGGCATAGTGCCAAGCCCCCATTGTGGTTACTGAAATGTCTGCGCTATAGAAGGCTTCAAAGTCTATGGCGATGTTCATTTGATAAACAAAGGGTTCTTCGGATTCTTTTCTAGGCAAGCCGCTTGCCATTCTAGGAGTCGGTCAAGGTCGGCAAAGTTGGACTTGCACCGTGGGCAAATTGGGTCACTGAGCCGAGCCTCACGGGAATTGTTACGCTTTCCCTTGGCACCACAGGCTATGCAAGTATACCGGCGTCGAGGCAACGATTCTCCTGCGGCCTTGGCTACGTTTGGGTCTAGTTCATTTTCGTAGTCCCTCATTCTTGAACTCGATATAGGTGTATTCTTAGAGCTTTAGGCTCACCTAGTTTTTCCATGAAGTAGACCTCGGCGTTTTGAAGCCCTAGACCTGCATCGATTAAAAATGCTTTGAGTTGACGAGCCAACTCCATGCCTTCATCCAGTTGGATGTCTTCCCCAGTTTTTAAGTCTCTGGCAAATCTGTGCAATCGTGGGTCAGTCTTCATTTTTGTTTCAGCTTCTGGATCTCATCGCGAAGGTAGCGGATAGCCCTTGCTGTGTGAACGCATGACCATTCGATTGATGCGATGTCGGCATCCAGCGGCATCTCCCCCTGCTTTGGCGACGGGCGGCGGGTGCGGAAACGAAGAAACTTATAACAACTTGCATCTGCCCCAATCATTTCATCAATAACAGGTTTATATTGCGGCTGGCCCTTCCATCGGGTCTCATCCCCCTCTTGTATTACCTCGTCAGGGCCAAGCTCTCGCCATTCGGTGTCCTTTTGAGAAGGACAGGTTTCGGTGGATGTGTCCTTTTCTGAAGTTTCCTCTGTCGTTGGGGTGAGTTGCTGAATCTGCGACCTGTAGTAACTTCTGCGGTCTGGATCTTCGATGTATTCGACTATGATTGAAGCGACCTCATGCAGTTGTTTGAACTTGGCATCGGTATTCCCCTCATGGGTGAATTCCGGTGCAGGATCTAAACTGACGGGTTCCTTGCAATCGCAATGGCTGAACTTGTGCGTAGTGTTGGCGCAAGTTGGGTTAGCTGGTTCCGTTACATTTCCTATGCACTTGTCGGGATGTGTTGAGGTTTCTGGTTCCTTGCCAGCAAAGAACGTGGTAGTTGAATTGACGGGTTTAAGTGGGTTCATATTCTTATTGAATGCGGTGTTGATGTTTTTATTGGTTGTGCGGCTTTTGAATGGCATCTCGGATTTCTTGACCCCTTGTAGGGCTGATGCCATCCATCATATCAGCAGCCCATTCGCATACCTCACGGAGCCTTGCGACCTCTTTCTCCTGTTCGATAAAAGCCTGTTTGCATTTTTGCGCCTTGGAAGCCTCATCCCTGTAGTGCTGATGATAGTTGGAAACCTCGTTGGTTTTCTCGGCGAGTTCGATTTCAATAGTTTCAGCCACATAAGCCATATATAGGTATGCTTCATAATCGGTCTTTTGACCGTTGAATGCGGTATGTCTCGCTTGATTCGTCCTCGGTGTTGGTGTGGTGTTGGAGTTCATTTTGTTATTAGATGTGCGATGAGTTTTATTATTAGATACGCACCCCAGAATGGGACAATGCAGAGGATGAACTTTCCTTCTCCCTTGAGCATGAACCATGCAGCCCTTGCTCTTCTTTCAATGATTTCATAGATTTTCACTGGTTAGTAAACTTGTGGTGTTTCAGTAAACTAGGAGGGTTTATCGTTCGGGTTGTGGTTGAGTTGTTCTTGGTACCTAATGCGTGTTTCAAGGGTCTCTGCAAAGTTGTGGAGTTGTTTAATGATAGCCTCGGCTTTCTCGGCTCGTCCTTTCCAATGCTCGGCGAGTTTGTCGCCACGCTTTGCGGCATCCATGACCATCTCCTTGAGTCGAGCTACCTCGTTGGTTTTTTCGGCGAGTTCGCGTTCTAGCTGACGGCATAATCTGCTCATATAGTGGGCTTTACCTGATGCTAGTAATTGGTAAGTCCTCGGCGTTGGTGTGGTGTCGGGGTTCATTTTGTTATTTGATTGAGTTGTTCACGATACCTATCGGCAAGTCGGTGAGCTGTGAAAGCGGTCAGCTTTGGGTTCTGGAATGGAACTTTTTCTAGCTCAAAAAGGACTTTTTCCAGAAGCTCCCTGAGCCTTTCGACCTCTTTGTTTCTCTCGTAAAGTGCTATGCTGTAATCTTGGCAAGCGTTTAGGATTTGCTGAATGAACTCGTTACCTTCTTCGATGTTCATATTGTTTAAGTCGTAATATCAAAAGTTCCGTTATCTGCGATGTGTACTTGATCAGAACGGAAGTGACGTACCTGTCCTCCTTCCTCTAAAACCACGCACCAGATGTCGTTTTCAAAAGTCCCTCCCGAAGTCACATAGATTGCGTATCCGTTGCCAATCGATGTTTTTACAGGAATAGGATTTCTGAATTCGTGAATCATAAAAAGTTGCCGGTCTTTCCCGACTGCCATGCCCGTTTATCCTCTGAGGGCAATAGAGCAACTTCTAGTTCTTGCGAGGACGACCACGCTTTTTGGTCATTCCTGAAGCAACCTTTAGTAGGTTGATCTGCTTCTTCTGCTCTTCTGCGTAGGCTTTCATAATGTCGAGAGCCTCGGAGTAGAGAGTTACCATCTTGTTCAGCCTCTCTATCTCTTCCTCTTGAGTGAGGTTCATGCAGAGAGATTCCTCGAACATCTCGGAATTATCGTGATGGCTTTGATCCGCTAGAACCCTGCGAATCCATCGAGTGAACCTACGGATCATGGGAACCTGTTCCTCATCCTCTTCCGGTGGGATACAGCACCCATCACAGCCGTGAGGATGGTCACAGCCGTAGATATCATCTGGGTCTGGATGACCGATACCATGAGGACAGATACGCTCGGTGATTCCAAGATCACCCCTGTAGTGTTGAGGCCAATCTGCCATGTGATGATCACTTGGATTATGGACAGGGCAGAAGTCTCCCATGCAACGATCCTCGCTGTGGGTGATTAGTTCCTGATCGCTTTTGTGTGGTTTCCAGATGCTCATATAATTTCTAAGAGTGCGGTTTTGAGGTCTTCGATTGATCCAAGATTCTTGAGAACCTTCTGCCCTAGGAGATCCTGCGTCTCACTTGAGTGCTCGTAGCTTATGGTCTTAATTCCCAGCTCCAGGTCAGTTCTAATAACCCGATGGACATCGCCACCAAGCTCACCGATGACATCGATTTCGTTTTGGAAACGAACATCGTCAACTACGACCTTACGACCATTGGATAGCCACTTTTCGATGGTTCTCTTGGTGATATGAGCCCAGATATTCTGACCGATGCAGTTGCGACCCCACTCTGTTCCGAGGGTCTGCATAGCAAACCTTGGGCTTTTCCAGTTGAGAGCCGCTAGTCCTTCCTCTTTAAGGTCTCCCTCTAGGGCGGATACAATGGTTTTGTTGTCCATGCCGGATTCCTCCAGAACGACCCTGAGCATCCTCTTTAGGACATCGGCAAAACGAACACGAACAAATCCATAGTCTTCCGTTAGGATCTTTGCCGCTGTTGATTTGCCTGCTCCAGCTAGGCCGGAGAACCCGATAAGATTAACCTCATTGACCTGCTTCTCACCGATAAGATCTTCGATCTGCTTCCTATAGTGAGAAATCAAACGAAAGTGATCGTCCGTAGTGATATAAAGACGCTCATCGTGAACGTAGCTTGGGATAACCTTATCCCCTGAATAAATGACCCCGTGTGTTTCCATGTATAAGAAATTTTGTAGGGCGACAGCCTTTCGACTGCCGCCCTACGCATGGTTTAGGCTAACGAGGAGATCATTGCCGCCGTCTCGCTATCCACGAGACCTGCGGTCTTAATCGTTGGTGTCCACCAAGAGTTCTTGGTGTTGGCGGTAAGCTTGCTACCAAGCTCCCAGAGGCCACCCTGAAGGCCGGTTGTTGCAAGATGCCCACGAAGGCTACTAGCGAGGGTTACGGCAATCTGACCATAGGCTGTCGAGCTTGCGGTGTAGATCACACGGGCAAAACGCTTGTCCCCTGCAACATTGTAGAAGAGTGCATCTGCATCCTCGTCAAGGTTGTCAGGTGCCTGAACGAGAAGCTCAATGTGAGCCAACTCGCTGAAGAGATCCGTTCCACGCTCGCGGGAAACACGACCTCCATTGGCTGTAACCTCTGCGGCTGTGTTAAAACGACGAACCGGCACTCCTGCCTTTTGCTCATCGAATGGGATGTTCTCCTGATACTGCTTGAGCATACGAAGGGCGATGACCGTAAGGGGAGCACCCTTGGCTTTATCCTCCAACTTGGTGATCTGGTGAGTGCCTTCGAGCAACCAAGTACCAGGTGTGAAGTTATCTGCACGCTCGCCGGACTTATTGACCAGTGAGAGGCGTGGGAGCTTCGTGTCCTCGCTAGTCCACTCTCCGATAAGCCCTTTGGAGGCATCGGCAATAGGAGCGGCAATAACTACCTGCTGTGGGGCGACCACCGCTACTGCGGTGCTGACTTCCGGCGTAGCCGGTGTGGTTTCAATGTCTGTGAATGATACTTTTGACATGGTGTGTTGTTTTGTTGGTGTGTTGTACACTTTCACAACCTGTAAGGTTATTACTCGCGATGGGTTTTAGACCGACGTTCGTTCAATACGTTCAAATAATTATTTAGATTTTTTGAGATACAGAATTGTGCCGTCAACTTTGGCGGCATTGGCGTCGATCAAAGCGTCTCTTAGCGCAGTCTTGGCCTTGCCCATCTGTCCTTTCTCGGCGACACGGGCAATGGCTTTTTCTAAATCTCCGATCTTGACTTCGGCGCAGGAGGCGAATGCTTCGGGGGTGATCTTCGTTTTAACCACTTCCCATGCGGCTTGGGAGTCCACGATCTTGAATGGTGCCGATTTCTCGGCCAGCTCCCAACCAGGAATCTCAATACCTTCCTGAACACGCATTTCCAGCGCACGGGAGTTTACCTTGGAAGCCCAAGCCTCCATGATTGGGGCTACCTTCTTAGCCAGAGCCATCTGCTCTGGATCCGTGATATTGGCAGGATCGTACTTATCCGGTAATACCAACTCATCGGCTTTGTAGCTGGTAGCTATTGTAATAGCTAAGTTGTTTAAGGTGGGACAGGTTGCTCGGTTATTACACCATGCACAATGAGCACCGGACTGGTAATTTGCAGAGTCGTTCCTCTTAGCGGCCTCGATGATCGCTAGGGTAGCCGCAGAGAGACGGTCGAGATCGTGTTCACGAGTCCAGGTAACGATATCGATGATGTTCTGGAACGGTAGCAGAACATGAACTGTGAGTTGTTCTAGCTCAGGATGATCGTTGAAGATACCGACAGCGTAAGCCCAGAACTGGGGGCTATCTGCCTCGTACTTTCCGAAAGCGAACTTGTGGTCTACCAGCTCCCCATAACGCCCTTCGTTATGGATAATCAGATGATCGATATGCCCGAACTGATCGTGCATATGGTAACGACGCTCCCTGATCTCCTCGTACTTCCCGACGCACTTGCTACGCAGGTGAGCCAGATACTTTAAGCATCGCTCTGCGGCCTCCCTTAGCGGTTGATCATCCAGTGGAATGATCTCGGTGTTTTCAATCTCAACGGCTTTGTGCCCTAGGGTACCTCGGTTTGCCGCCGACTTATCCCTGGTCTGGTCGTTCCTGAAGCCACAGCATTTTGCCTTCTCCTTGAGTGAAGATGGGCTGTGCTCGGCGTGGTCACGGAGTTCCGTGTCTTCTGCGGTGGATTTAACGACGACCGCTTCGTCTTGTTTTGGTTTCATAATTCCTTCGTTAAAAATTCGTGTGTTTTCTCTTTTGTGTCCGGTCACTCCAAGAGCTGACTTTTCTATCGTTCCTTCCACATAGAGGCGCAGGGCTAGGGCACGGCTTTTGGCTCCTACCCGTGAGATACGACCGATGGCCTGCTCCTCCATTGTCCCGGAGAACTGAGGGCACAGAAGAGCCGTCCTAGGGCAGTTTCCTGTGGTATCGTGTAGATCGATTGACTGCCCTCCGGCTCCTATCTGGACAATTAGCTTTTTGTGCTGACCGCTCTGGAAGTGTGACTGAATTCTAAAACGCACATCTTGAGGAATCCGACCATCTATGACCGGACAATCTAGCATGGCTTTTGCTTGGTCTATTGAGTCATGAAAATTCAAAAATATCACACAGCTTCCTCCCTCGGAGACAATCTCTTCGGCTCTTTCGACCAGGTATGGAATCTTTACCTTCTCTATGGCCTGACGCTGACGGAGATTTTTTACTGCCCCGATGTCGTCAGGATTGGACATCTCTTTGTACAATTCTTCGATCGTTTTTCTATCAGCCGGCGATATAGAGATCGGTTCATCCGATACGGTAAGCTCTGGCAGTTGGGCTTTTAGAGTCTCTTCGGATACCCTGTATCCTCTAGGGCCAAATATGCTCTCGTGGAGCCGGTTCATCTTTTCTTTGTTTTTTGGGTTTTTTGCGTCCCATTCCAAACCTCCGAATACACCATCGGTAGCTCCCATCTTGCGAACCCAAGACCAGTATTCAGAAGGATTAAAAAGTCGTAGCGTGGATCCTATAGCCCGTAGTTTTAATGGGGATTCGGCGGCAGTTGCCGATAGAAGTAGAACTCGGTAATTCCCTTGTGCCGCTAGAAGCATCTTTGCGTTTAGGGAATTAGAAGCTGAATACATATGCGCCTCGTCAAATATCAGAAGAGCCCCGACAGGAAGTGTCCACTTGATGCCTTTTCCTACTTTCTTCACGAAATCAGTATTTCCTGCCCGTAGTTTTTCGGGGTTCAAAACAAACAGCGGACTTACTCCAAAAGCGTTAAGCGTTTGCTCCCATTTTTTTAACACCGACTTTGGGCAGATAACCGCCACTGGTAGGGCAAATCTTTTGGCTACCTCACTTGCAATGACGGTTTTTCCTCCTCCACATCCGGTTCCGTCAATGGATGCACCTACCTGATCTAATACTTTCAGGTGATGATTTACCGCCTCTTGCTGAAATGGGAATAGGGTGAATGTCACTGCTTGCAGGTATGCAGAATGCAGAGAGCGTCAGCCTGATTGTCGTCTTCTATGACTTGATCAGGATAAAGTCGTTTTGCGGCTTCGATCATTGCGGCTTTCTTCGCCGCACCAGATCCGGTGGCGGCTTTCTTAATTGTTCCTACTGGAATGCCAGTATACGGGATCTCTTTAGCTTCACATTCCGCGGTAAGTACGGCCAGCAGACCTCCGTGAACATGAGCGGCGTCTGTCGATAGATGCCGTCGTACCTCCTCGAAGTAGACTACCTCCGGCTTGGCTGTCTCGAACATCTCCCGAAGCCAAGACCTGAACCGCAGGTATCGCATACCACCGCCCTCGTACCGACTTGATTTGAAAGATATTGTTCCACTCGTTACGACTCCGCTGGCTTCCACAGCCCATCCGGTCGTTGTTGCTAGGTCGAGTGTTAGGATTGTCACAGGACGCTTCCATGTTTTGCGGTTGCCCAGTTGAGCAAGTCGGATTCTTTGTATGTGAACTTCTTGGGGCCAATACGCTGAAAAGGAAGGCCGAGCTCATCTCTCCAATAGGCAAGATTCCATCGAGTAACTTTGCGCCCTAGGAGTTCTTCTAGCCGAGCGCACGCGGAAGAAGCCTCGTATACTTCAGCAGGAGCTTTCTTTTCGGCGTTCTGGATCTCCAGTCGAACCTTACCTTCCCCTAGTGGAATTACTGAAAAAGAAGAACAATCAATGATGAGTGACATAGAAGGTTACAAGGTTATTACTCAAGGCCAAAGAATTTACGGACGGCTTCTCGAATGATTGAAGAAACAGACCGACCCGTCCTGGCACGCTCCTCGCGGAGTCGTGCTTCTAGGACAGGATCACTTGGAAAAGATCGAATGAGTTTAGGGTTTCGATTCGACGAGGGATTCTCTGAGTTCATGTTTATCTATGCTGTAAGACTCGGCGGAGTCTTTGATGAATGTGACCGCAAGTTGTTCTTTCGGCATCCCACAGAAGGTTGCCAGTTCAGAAAGCCTTTCGGCGGTTGTGTTGTCTAAAGGGATTATGAGTTCCATGTGCGGTTATTACAGGTTTGAGGCTTTGATTTTTTGTAGTCACTATCTTTTTACTTTTTGAACTTCTTGAGGATTTTGGCAAGAGCCGCAGTGGTTTCCTTGTCGAAACTCTCTCCTACTCGCTCATTGGCGGAGTCTGAAAGGGTCTTACCAACCGTCTTGGCGATCTTCAGAATCTCACCCGTAGGGTCTTCTTTCTTGAGATAGTCCAGGTTGGCTTCCCTGATAAGCGCAGAGATCGTGCACCCCTTCGCGGCGGCTAGGATCCCTAGGGCTTTACTGGTACTGACTTCTTCGACATAGGAAACACGATGGCTTCCGGCTTTGAGTTGGTTTGGCATTTTGTTTTCCTGTTTTTATGAGTTTTTGTTTTAGGTATCGTAGGTTCCGACATTCACACCCTACTACCAAGTTAATAACCCGTCAAGGTTATTCTTCTTCGCATATTGTCGTACAGATTCCGGGGTTATGGAGAACCACGCCTGAGCCGCCGCATTGCTGACGTTGGAGGAGACATAGTGTTTATCCAGCATCTTCTGGCTATTTCCAGCCAAACGACTCGCTAGAACTGGGTTATCGGTCAACTCGGTGAAATAGGTGCAGAAGCTATGGCGAAGTCCGTTGTGCTTCCAAGTGATCCCTACTTTGTCGAACTTTTCCTTGTAGGCACAGGGGTTGGTCAGCCTCTCAGACCTGACTAGCTTTCCATCATACTTGGCAAACTCGGTAAGCCATAGGTCTAGATTCTCTTGAATCTTCAATGCCCTGCCTGAGTTCTTTTTGGCAATCTCAGGAGCAATGAAAAGTTTTCCATCTTCCAGATTGAGATTTTCCATCGGGGATTTCTCCAACTCACTACGCCTACCACCGCCGAAAGCCATAATCGTGAAATAGGGGATGGCATCCGGCTTTACGCAAATCAAGATCTTCATCAGCTCTTCCGGCGTGAAGATCTCCGGCGTCTTGAGGGGAGGGCGAGGTAGTTCAACGCCACTGGTCGATATGTGCTCTCGGCTGATGTAGTTCTTGGTCTGGGCAAAGCGCATTATGGATCCCAGCGTCCCTAGCAATTTCCATTTGGATACCAGGCTGTACTTGTCCATCCAGACATCGATGAGTTGGTTCGCAATCACAGGTGCTGTGAGCGTCTTAATGTTCTTTTCCGAGAATACCGATTGCCAAGTGTTGATGTGGGATCTCAGGGTGTCCAGGTATCGATCTCCCTTGTCCGGTTTACCCGCCAAGCGTTTTTTCTTTTTGCGGTCTTCGAGGAACTCTTCGGATACGACTTTGAACGTCTTCTCCTCGCCTGTGTTCAAGCCGTGGTACTTGATGTAGAAATCGATTGCTGTGTGAAGCTCGACGCCCTGGAGTTTCTTTTTGCACTCCAAGAAATAGGAAATATCGGCTCCGTTTACTCGTGCCTTCTCGCCTTCGCCTGCAAAAAGTGCTTCGGCGATTCGAGAAGCCTCAGCGATAGCTTTTTCCTCGTTCGAGATTGCTCGGCGCATTGACTTCCTTCCGACCTTCCATACGAGCCGGTACGAGTTCCACTGCCCCATTTTTGTTGGCGTAATGCGAACAATAGCGTGTCCACAAGTTGCGATAATTACACCATTTTCTGTTTTTGTGAGCTTTGTTTTCATGTGTTTGTTTTA
>Ga0007816_1000325_pt1 | contig 14208 bp, 15 predicted proteins | sample CryBogCBE27Jul09_FD_71213 | JGI IMG/M metagenome (GOLD analysis project Ga0007816, IMG submission 71213) | Freshwater microbial communities from Crystal Bog, Wisconsin, USA - CBE27Jul09 | ecosystem: Environmental > Aquatic > Freshwater > Lake | place: Crystal Bog, Wisconsin, USA | collected...
TCAAAGGTATGGGGCCAATGTGGAACGTTATAGGTTTGAGTTTGTATGACAGACTTATGGCCAATTACCAAACTTGGTTTCCACAAGTCCAAGCTTTTTGTTGTAGACGCCAACGTCAACCTGCTGCCACGCCTCCTCCGCCCAACAAGGAACCTAAATGCACAGTTGAATGTGAACGTATTCACCAACTTACCAACAACAAGCAGCAGCAATTAGGATCAACAGGAAGTCATACACGTATGGATTCTGTAGTTTATTACGTCACAACCATTCCTGCTATTCGTAATCTTCTCTGTATGACCCACCACGATTATCTGCCTTACGAATACGAACCTGTGCAAATTGAACCTGATATTTACTTTCAATTACTTGAACTGAAACACAACGACGGCCAAGTTGAAAAAATACGATTCAAGTTATTCTGCTTTGATCACGAAGTTCAGTATTTGCAGTCGTTCTTTGATCGTTGTAATACGGACTACGAGCGCCGCATGGCCAATAAATTAGGAACCTCTTTGTTCTTCTTTGATATGATGACTGGAAGCAAGACCAAGAAAAGCACTCAGAATCCTTTACCTACGACCCACATCATATACACTAAACACCGATTCCATACGACCAGAACGTTCGATAACGTATTCTTTGAACAACGTCCTAAAGTCAAGAAACACGTAGAGTTCTTTTTGACTAGAAAAGATTGGTACGAAAAGAAAGGTATTCCTTACACTTTGGGGTTCATGTTCCATGGCGAACCTGGTTGTGGTAAGACTTCATCTGTAAAAGCTATTGCAAACACTGCCAGACGCCATATCATTAATATTCAATTATCAGAAATCAAAACCAAATCTCAACTTCGTCATCTTTTCTTTAACGACGAAATCCATGTTCATAACGGGTCCACAACGGAACGATACACTATTCCTGTTCACGAACGTTTGTATGTCATTGAAGACATTGATGCGATGGGAGATGCAGTATTGAGACGCGAATGGAAGAAACCGGTCATTGAAACCAAAGAAAAACCTAAGAACGGAGGTGATCCATGGTTAGACCAAGAAGAAGAAATCAAAGAACCTATTGATTTATCGTTTCTCTTGAACTTGTTGGACGGAACATTGGAATCTTCAGGTCGTATTCTTGCTATTTCTTCCAATTATCCTGAACGCATTGACAAGGCATTAATCCGCCCCGGTCGTATTGATATGATCGTGCACTTCAAGAAATGTAACTGCGAAATTCTCGAAGAAATGGTGAACAGTTTTTACGACAAAGACTTTGAAAAATGGACATCGCCTGCTTTAGATTACAAATGGAGTCCAGCTGAAGTAAACCAAATCTTGTTCCGTAATTTTGATAAACCTGATGAGGCTATATCAGAATTAAAGTCATTGGAACCAAAAGATTTATACGGTTTTGAAACTATTCCTAAACCTTTATCGTATTCTCAAGAAGTGCTTATGAACTTTCCGAATGTTGGATAATGGCTTTGCATAATCTTGTAATATTTTGAACATACTTCCAGATATTCTCCTTTGAAGCAGGAGATAACTGGGCGTTATAATCTTTCAATTTTTTGAAAACATTCATATCAACTTCCGACGAGTATTCATTGTAGTCGTAGCTCATGAAGAAGGATTCGTCTTTGTTCATGATCTTTTCTTCAAATTTCAAAACATTGTCTTTCACATAGTTGATAACAAGTTTAGGTTGTGTTGTTTTCATAAACGATAATGTGGTTTTAGCTAAAGATAAGTCTGCATCATCAGGATACATTTGCGACAGTTCACTCACGAATGAAATGAACTGATCGAAAAAAGCATTCATTAAAATCGCTTTGGACGCCATTACCGATATATAGTCCATAACATTAAAGTTACTTGCGTTCTATCGCACCAAATTCTGATTTACGTTGGTTCTGTAAAGCTTCCATTCTGGACATGACATCTGAATTTGTTGCTGTTTTAGATTTATCAATTGTGTTCTTTGTTTCGGGTCCTGCAGATGCAGGCATTCCTGGTCCGCCTCCCGAAGGTGTGCTTCCGTCTAAGAATGTGTACAGACTTCCGCCCTGTGAAGCAAACTGAGTAGGCGCATCCCACAAAGAATAAGATTCACTTAATCGGCCAGTTCCTTCAAATGCCCATGCTGCTAATTCTCCAAACGAGTTTTGGGTAGCAGGTCCGTTTTCGCTTTTGGTGGGGAGTTCTTTGCGTGAATTGGTAGGTTTGGCGATGTATCCGTAAATGTCCTTGCCTACAATGACTTCCTTGGTAGCAGGAATGTAAAGAGTAGGGACCTTGGTGAGCCAAGCTGGACGCTGAGAAGGTTGTAAAGTTAAGGCATCTACAAATTTGTATAATCCTGCCTTGTTCAATGCTTTCAATGTCTCAATGATCTGCTTGGAATTTGCATCCCTGTCGCTGTAAAAGAGATACGGGGATTGTTGTTCGGACATGTTATGAGTTTTCAGGAAAAAAACGGATGAAACATTAACGAAATGGAAGGAAGAAAAATGCCCGAGGTCAAAAACACGAAAATCACAGAAGGCGGACTCGTCCTTCATACCGAACTAGTAAATTTTCCGGTTGCCTTTGTGAATGCTCTAAGACGTATTCTGCTTTCGGGGATACCAACGGTAGTTGTGAGAGATGTGCAAATCCTTCAGAACACTACTCAAATGCCACACGAAATGATGAAACACCGTGTTGAAATGTTACCAATTAATGTAAGACCAGACGATTCTACAACTATAAAAGATGCAAAAATTGAACTTCGTATGCCGGTAATCACTGAAGCTAAAAACGTAACAACTGACGACTTTGTTGTATCTTCTGCGAACCCTAATATCTTAATGAAAGATCCCGTGTTCGATACTCCATGCTTGTTCTTGCGTGTTAAAGCAGGAGAATCTGTTCACATTACTGGTCGCTTAGCTCTGGAAACAGATAGCGCAAGTCAAGTATCAACGGCCACAACAAGTTGGAAAGTTGATCCTGATTTAGTAAAAGTTGAACGTGAAAAGTATGTCAAGGAAAACGAGCACGATAAAGATGCAGGAAGACACTTTGATAACTTTCTAGTCCAACGTTATTACTACCATGACGAAAACAACCGTCCTTATTGGTTCAACTTGGAAATTGAAAGCATCGGGGTCTTGAAATCAAGAGAATTGTTAAGTATGTCTGTGCAAATCTTACGTAAACGCGTCAACGAGTATATATCTGAAGCTATAAAGAACATCAAGCACGAAAAGGATAAGGGAGTTTACAGCATAACATTGGATGTCGGAGGCCATACAGTAGGCGCACTCTTGCAATCGGTCATTTATGCAGACAAGGATATCCAGTTTGTCTCTTACGATATTCCTCACCCTCTCAAGCCTGCGATGGTGATACGATTTGTTAGCGATAAGAAAACTCCAGAAAAAGTTCTTGAACGCGCTAAGCAATTAGTAGAAGAATATTGTTCCGTTATAGAAGATAACGATGGAATTAGAACTTCTGTATGAGCCTTCGGAATTTAAAGTTATCGAGACGTTCGAATTTGAAGAACAAGTCCAAACTCCCGAAGAGCTTCGCTTTTTTAGTTTAGAAGAACAGCTCGAAGACTTCTTTCAAAAATCAGTTCCCAAGAAGAAACACGTTTTGAAAGCAGAATATGCAAAGATCAAAAAGGAAGTGGACAGACTAAGATCTATTTATACTGATGTAATTAAGTTAACCGATACATACCATATTGACGATAAACGCAAGTCAATAAACGTAAGTTGGCTTCATCCTATTTACGGTTCGTTCACTTACGTGCCTTACAATTACAAGACCCAATACTTGCCTTTATTTGAAGAATCTCAACGACGCATACCTAATTATTATAATAAACTAGTGACTGCATTGCCAAGACCTTACAACTCAGAAGGAGCTTCAGGAGTTCCCGTCAGCGAAACAACAGAATTAGTTGACGATAAAGGAGAAAAAACTATTACTGCATTGGGCAAATTCAAAAGAATTAGACGGACAATTAATGATGATGGAACGGACAAGTTTATAGAAGAGTCTTTTCCGAATACGGGGGACGATGTAAGAAGAGTTGGGTTTTACGTTGAAGAACGTCCTTTGAGTATTCCTCATCCTTTATCAGGCCATGACTTTTTGGGATCAAATAAACCAAATGCAGTTATGACAACTGAATCTTTGATTGACGTGTTTCCAAGCGTAGAAGCTATTTTATCCCATGCCGTTCCAGTAACTAAAGATCCTTACGGAGAAGGCAAGAAATACTTGAAACTTTACGATGTGTCTTTGTCTCAAATCAGATGGAAATCATGGAAAGAAAGGTTTCCGCCAGTAGATACGATTAGAACTCCAAAGACTCCTTTGTCTGTATCTTTTCCCCTAAACGAAACCGTAGCTCCATCAGAAAGAATACAAAATGTGTACGAATCAAAGTGGCACAAAATTGTTGAACCAAGATTATGGCTTATGAAGCAGGAAGATGGTGGGCGTTTAGTAACTAAAATGTTACTTTCTGATTCAGGTAACTTCGGAGTTATTGCTGCGGATTTAATGCACGAAAGACCTAAAGTCCAACTTCCAGATTCTACTCCCGAAGAATGTTTGAAGACCGAAAACTTTGAAGAGTTCTTGAGTTCTGGAATTTACCGCTTAGACGGAAAAGTTTGTGCTCCAGCACCGTTTGTGACCCAAGAACGTAAGGAGTTCATTAACTTGAACAAAAAAGCATGGTTAGATACTACGGGTCCTTCCATTCAGAAAGATCATGTGACTTTATTGAAGATATACCAGCCTGCAAAACAACAAGAAGAAGAAAAGGAGTATGAGAAAGTAAGCAACAAAGAAAATTCTGAATTACGAGATAACATAATTGTTATTTTGAAAGACGAGACTTTGCTTCCTCCTGACCAAGCTTACGAAATCCGACTACTTATTAAAGAACTTACTCCTATCAAGGAACAGTATTACGACGCCAACGGGTTATTTGTCATATGCAATCATACACTAGCTATTCTTGATGGAGAAATGAACAGCGACATTAAAACATTTTACGAAAAATGGACGGGGATAGACGATGCGTATCGCGCATGTAAGTTTTGCGGACAACAAATCAATAAAGATACAGCTGAGTTCCAGGAAGATTTTGACGACAACGGTAGATTGGTTGTAAGTTACGACGTTTTGACTACGACACAAACAGTCCACGCTTCTTCAAAGTTTGTTACAACATTAGCGCAGTTAAGAGAAGTATTCAACAAAAACAATGGAGGGCATACAGTAATTTACTTTCTGCTTTCGGCTTTCCAAGTTATTCCAGACGAACAAGAACTGATGCTGTTTTTGAATTTCGTTACACGTGCATCTAGTGCTGCTTCGGCATCAAAGAAGTTCGATAAGAAAGGCATTAACTTTTACGAAGGAGTATTTGGAATTGCAGCAATGGTTGGATTGCTTCAAACACATAACCCTTTTTTGATTCCACGCCGTTCTTTTGGAAAAAAGATTGTTAAGTTATCTGGATTTCCAAGAGACACAGACGAACCAAAAGACGCTCCAGCTTTGGATATTTGTTTATCTGCCTTACAGGATTTATACGACTTGTCGCCTTCAGGGTTCACAGACCCATTTGATACAATTATAACTGAAGTTGTCAATAACCGCAGAAAAGTAAGAGAAGAAGCGGTAAGGGCTTTACTGAACCTCAAAAAACAGATGCCTGCACAATTTGAAACTGCGAAAGAACGATACTCAAAAGTAGAAAAGGAAGTTGAAGAGAACGATATTCATTTACCTATTTTGATTCCAGACAAAAGAGAATTCAAGATCGGAGAAAGACAAAAAGAAGAACAGCAAACCAAATGCGAACTTCCTAAGTTACGAAACATGATCGTATCAAAACGAGTTCCTAAATATTCACAAACGTTTCCTGCGTTAGGGGATACTAAACCTTCAAAGCAAGCAGAATATGTAGAACAGCAAGAAGTGAATATCAAGTACATGTTCCCTGACGAAAAACAAATTCAAAAGATGGTGAAGATGGGATTTCCTGGTAAATTGAAATTAGATCCTATAAAGAACTTCGTTGAAAATTCCGACGGAGTATCTCTAACTGCATTGCTGACACGCATTTTAGATATAGTGTCTGTCCTAGACTTTCCTCATGAAAAAATGGCTATGTTGCGCCAGTTCGTGGACTCCGTTGACTCATTCAAGAATAAATCCTTGTTCCGCGATGCAGTAAAAGGAACGATTTACGTGTTTTTCCATGATATTGAAGGCAACGATAAGATCGTAGACGTTATTAAAACAGCGATGAAACGTGACCTTACAATGAATATGATTCTGTTAACAAAGAAAGATTCTGAAAGAGTCGTAGAACTTTTGACTGCAAGGGAACGTGAAACTGTGAAACAAAGATTACAACAATTATCGGATCGTGAACGTGAAGTCACAAAGATGTTGTTGGATATTGGAATTGCTCAGTATATATTCACCAAAGAAGATCGTAGGTTGATAGCTAAGGATTTCCCTGTGTTTACGGAAATAGAAGACGATGATGTAAACCCAATTGATGTACCTGAAGGAGGATTCACGAATCGGGGTTTAGTAGATGACGGAGACGAACAAATGAACGAAAAAGGTGATTTAATAGATCCGGATAGAGGAGATTATGGTGATTTGGCTGATCGTCCATTTGACGATTATGCACCCGAATACGATTTTGACGAAGAAGAATATTAATAAACAATGTTCGAATCAAATACATCAATTAAAGTAGACGATCTAGAAGGAAGAGTGTATTACCATGATGGACACACAAAGAAAGTGTATGTCCTTCATCGTATAGGAGACTGTTCTTGGATGACAAGAACTTATTCGGAAGAAAAAGTTGAGAAGTTAGATGAACCTTTGGACTGGGCGCTCATTACTCCATTTGCATTGAAAGAACCTCAACCTGCAAATGTATTTAGAAACTGGAAAAGAATGAGCTCGTGGTTTTCATGGATGAGTTTCAGCGATTAATACCAAATACTTAAATTGAATGAGGAAATTGACGACTGTCACGCCAGTAAACATCTAAATGAGGCCACGAATCTTCAACGTAAGCCTTTTCTTCTTCAATTTCACTTTTCTTGGCATCTATAACTGATTCACCAAAGTCAATTATACGTGGCATTCCATCATTGGCTATAATCACATTTTTACCATGCAAGTCCCCATGGATTATATCGTTGTCATGCAATAGCTTAATGGATTGGAGGAGGTATTCTTCCTGTTCTTTTGTACGATGAGGATATGGTGATTTACGACCCTTTTTCTTTCCTTTCAAAAACCCAATCCAAGAACGGTCCTTTCGTCCGAACGGATTCCATTCTTCGTGACCTTTTATTAGAATTTCCGAATACTTCTTGTTTTTGTAAGTGACGCCATCTTTCTTGTTTTCTTCCAACATCACACCTGGTTCACAGTATTCTGGATAATAAAAATGTTTTTGGTCAGGATCAATTTCCTTCAATTTCTTGATAAGTTTCTTGTGATTCTTTGAAACTATATCTTCTTCGCGTTCTCTCATTGAAATACGAGAAACGTATTTGGACATATCGCGTCCGTCTTTGCATGGAATCGCAGGATCAATGACTTTAGCAAAGTATCCTTTTCCTAATACTTTGCCTCCCTTTCGGGTTTTACGCAGAGACTGGTTTCTCCGAGTCCTCATTAATTAGAAGCTTCATTTTTTCTACTTGGTAGTTGCGTTTTCTGTAAAGACCCAATCGTTCTTGAAACTGTCTCCGAAACGCAGGATCAACTATATCAATAATAAGAGGATCTACTTTTCTCTTATCCTTTTCCACTCTCAGAATTCTGCCTACAATCTGGTCAACATCGGGTCTTGGTGTAGCTATAAGCAAAGTGTTCAACGTAGCCACATCAAACCCTTCTTTGCACATCGCGTAAGTTCCAATTAGAATACGTTTAGTTTCGCACATAACTGTTCGGTCGGCAGCTTTCACGTTTCTCCCAAGTATTCCTGCTTGGGATTGCAGAGCAGGAGGAAGAATATCGAAGATCGTTTTCGTATGTTCTACGCGATCGGTAAGAACAAGTATTTGTCTTCCTTCTTCCTCAAACGCATCTTCTAAAAGTTCACGAATAAGTTCATTACGTGGCGCATATTCTGCTACCTTGTTGATCATCAAAGTAGTGAACATCACACCAGAATTATTATATATGATTTCGTTATATGCATCGTCTCCTTGTTCAAAGTCGTAAACTTCCACTCGCACTTTTTCATCTACTTTATCTGACGTATCGGACTTATAAAGCATAGGGCCCAAAAACCAGTTTATGACATACATCAATTTATCTTTGCGTTCGGGAGTCGCAGACAATCCAAGCATGTGTTTGCAAGTCATTTTGGTAAGCGATTGTGAGAACGATTCAGAAGCAATATGATGACACTCATCTACAATCACAAACCCAAACGACTGGAAAGCAGAAGACGGATACTCTTTCAAAGAGACACTCTGAAGCATAGCTACAACTATATCTTTATTTTGTACATCTACCACTTCGCCTTGAATACTTCCTATTCTTGCTTTGGGGAGGAAGGTCTTGATTCGGTCTAACCATTGGTCTCTTAGAAAAGTATTATGAACTAGAACGATGGTAGGCATCTGGATTTTAGAAGCAATGTAGAGTGCACATACCGTCTTGCCTCCTCCTGTTTGCAAGGAAATGATTCCGTCGCGCGGTTCAGGACACAAATACGATTCCACAACTTCTTTTTGAGCAGGCCGAATCTGTCCAGCGAATTCCCAAAATTTTGGATCCGTTTTCGGAACGTCGCGTCGGTTTTCTGTGATATTTCCAAATGTTTGGATTCCGTAATGTTTTGGAACAAACAAGTGATGATCGGTTTCTGTGAATACGGGGTATCTAGAAACATACTGAGGTTTCACAAACACTGAAGGAACATACGGTCTTACGTTCAAAGCTCTGCGGACTTCAGCCATATTAGGTACATCTTTCTTAGCTATTTTGTATCCTTGTAAAGTCAACATCTTATTGCTCTCTTTCCTCTGTCCAGATATTTATTCGTTTCTTAGTATGGTTGTTATATACGGATGCAACTGTCTTGCTTCTCTTGCGAACCGACTGTCTCTGAACGTTGTAAATATCTTGTAACATGACGCCAACGTAAAAAAGTCAACCAGCATTTCAACATTCATCTCATCTCTGGTTATATTTAAATCTTCTTTACTGGCATTATGTATTCCTTTCTTTATCGTGTTTGCCAGAGAATAAGAACTCAGGACTTTAACGTCAGGAAAGAACCGTTTCCATAAAGCTACTGATTCTTTATCGTCTCCAACCGCTATCATCTTCACTCCAGACAATCCACCGTGCATTACTGCGTTCACGGCCATATGCTGAATACTTCTTTCGCGTTTTTGTAAGTTCAGTATACGATCCGTTCCTCGGATATGAATGCCAATAGATGTAGATAATTGGTACGTTTGTTGACGCTTAGCGATTTCTCTGAGGATACGTTCGTCTTTTACACGGAACACTTTCGAGAAGAATGGTATTTCAGAGTAAATTGTGCGGTTCCCAATGCATGCATAAACGATAACGTCTGCAGGGTAAGTTTCTTCAGTTTTCAAAAAGTTTGTAAGAATTCCAAGTTCCTTGCTTTTATCGAAAATTTCTTGGGTGACAGGAGCTTTCAACTTATCTTTCCAAAACGAAGGGTATATTGTAGCGTCCGCAGGAATATCGTCTAATGAATTAAGAACTGGCATATTCACAAGTTTAAAGTAACTGTAAAACGTTTCCTGACCATGACTCCACATACAGTCTGTCCAATCAACATAAATTTGAAGATTATGGTCTTGTGCATATTTCACACACATGATTGTTGATTCCAGTCTGTCTCCGAAGCCAAGCCAGCCTTTTACGATCAAATATTTCATTCTTAATTATATAATACAATGTATACTGCTGCTTTTGGCGAATACTTAGGTACATGTTTATTAGTAGGAGCTTTAGCGTTCACTACCAATCCTATTTTTGTAGTTGCTGCTTTGGCAATAGCTATAGGCTTAATTGGAAAAATTTCAGGAGGATACTTCAATCCTGCATTGGTCTTGTGGGCTTTTGCATCAGGTAAATTATCTCAACAAAAGACTGTTTCTTACTTGATCGCTGAATTTGGTGCTGCTCTCACAGTTTGGGTAGCTCATTCCATGATAAAAGTATAAAACGGAATTATTCTATAAAACAAAAACGAAATCAAAAATGAGTCTGAATGAATTAATAACAAAAATGGACGAAGATGTTGAAGAATACGAACTTGTCTTAACAAAACCAGAAGAAGAACTAACTGATGCCGAACGAAATTATTGGTATCTACGAAGAGCTCTGCTTGAAACAGCAGGAGAATATGACTTGGACGAAGACTGGTTTAAGGATCACAACGAATATATCATGAAAATATACAATTATTTCCGAAACGATTTCCAGAATTCAAATGAGGCAGAAACTCCTGAAGAACAACAGATGTTGGTTGAAGGTCAAAAATCATTGAACATTTTGGCAAAATCAATTGAGAAAACAGGGATGTTTGATATCGCAGTGTATCGAGACTTCTGTTTGGTCGTAGAACATTTTGTTGAGAAACAAATCACTCCAGAACGAAGAGATATGTTGGCCGAGATGCTTGAAAAGATGAATATCCGATAAGTATAATGTATTGGCCTGCGAGATACTTTACAGGCCTCACTCAGAAACAAAACTTACAAAGAAAAAGGTCTGCTACAAGGAGACGAGCTATGTCTTGGAAAAATCCAAAGGCGTACAGACCTTTTTTGACCGACAAGGGTGTCAAGACCAGAACTTCCAAATACGTGAAAGAATGGCGACGTAAGTTTCCCAAAGCCCATTCGTTGCAAGCGTATTCCAAGGCAACAGGAGTTCCCTTATCTATCGTAAAGGCATCATACAATCGAGGAATGGCGGCGTGGAGAACGGGACACCGACCAGGGGCATCTGCACAACAATGGGGGTATGCTCGGGCGGCCAGTATGTTGACCTGTGGCAAGACACATTACACTACTGATGCTGATTTAGTAAGAAAAGCAAAAAAGACGGCGAAGGCACGTAGTTGGTTTAATAAGACCTGTAAAACTTCCCATGTGAAATATAACAAATGAACAGAGCGTTTGACTACAATGGGGTTTTAGTTTCTGCCTCCAAACCTGAAAAGAAATTACGCACTGTAAAGAAGGTAATTTCTATTGATTCTGGAGATAGAGACACTTCTAAATTTTACACTAACGGAGATTTCACAGTCTACCTTCCTCGTCAATACGGTGACGTCATAGGTGTCCGTCTTATGAGCGCAGAATTTCCTCCAATTGTCAGCGTTAGTTCAGGTCCTGGTGCTTTAACTCATCCTTATTCTGCTGGACCTAATAACAATGTTTCGACAGTTTATTCAGGAGATACTGCTATAACATCATCAACTTACTATTTTTTCCTTGATATCGACGGCTTAAGTTATTCTGATGAATTGGCTACAGGAGGTAATCGTTCTGGATACTGCGATGGATTTTTTGCCAAAATCCCTGCTATTTCTAACGGAACCTTCATCGAATACAATGATAAATCAGGACAAGACAACGTTACCCGTTTCCATCCTGCTTTAGGCACATTGGACAGATTACGTATTCGTATCAGAACACATAGTCAACAAGGAAATACAGGTTATATGTATTGGACAAACAACGGTGCGTATGCCGCTAGTGGAAACCGAACCGTTGAATTTACGTTATGTTTGGAACTTGAAATATTAGACAATGGTTTTGACGATTACTCTGCTATGGAAACTCGTATTAATAACCGACCTTAACCTAATCGTCTTCCTAAATTGACGAACGTGTCTAACACAAACAATGCCATGACTCCGGTGAAGACATAAAGAGCCATATCGTGAGATGATGGTGTTTCGTATCCCGTTCGGTTCTGTTCAATCAATCGTAAAATACGGTTCAATTTAATTTCATGCGCTGCTTCTTGGAACTGAGGAGGAGCATATGCGAAGTTTGTACCGTAGTCGGTTATAGAGTAAGGGTTCGTGTATTCCTTTTTAGTAGCAGTGAATCCTTCACGAGTAGACGCCCATCCGATTTTTGCAGGAGCATAGTTTGATTCTGCTTGGTCGTCGGTTTCAACTATAGGCAAAGTCTTCGATAAATCGTCAATCGTTTTACGATTCTTTTGAATGGCAGCGTTTGTTCGGTGAATAGGGGTCGGAGCTATGCGACCTTCTTTTTCTGCATCCCTTTGATCTTCACGTCCACTATTCTGATGTTTTGAAAGCATACTGTGATGCTTCTTTGGAAATGATGACCCCCAAACTTCTTCTATTGACGCCATAGTGTCCAGTTATTCAAAACACTATAGAAAAATATTACGTTCTGACAAATGAGATTGACAACCGTTGAACTTATATGCGTCGGACTCTTGATTGTCTATGTCGCATTCTTTACCCACCCTCCTCCTGGATTCATCAAAACTGTCTTATCGTCACCCGTCGGACATGCAGTTGCCTTACTTGTTTTATTGTATGTCACAGTTTACCAAAGCTTGATTACCGGTGTATTCTTGGCCATCGCTTACCTCACGACAGCTTCAAGCGTGACCGAATACTTAGATCCTAAAGACCAAAAACCAAAGAAGCAAGAATCTAAGCCTTCAAGCGGTGCACCTGCTCCCAACGCTTCTGGAATCTTGAAAAGCATGTTAGGAAACCATGGTGTAGCTAAAGGAGACACCCTTGCACATCATGCCAAAGCAGGTAAATCTGAAACTGCTCCTCCTCCAAGTACTAACACTGTCAAACCAAACACTCAAATCAAAACCGAACATTTTAGCTTATTTTAAGTAAGAAGATGCTGAATTATATCCATTCCCTTGCGTCTACTCCGTTCGCCATCGGTGTAATGATTTTGCTCAGCAATGTGGCAAGCCGATACATTGTCCATGAATTCAGTTCAGACGATGAAGAGTATGGTCAAAACATACTTCTTCGCCGTCTTGCGATATTTGCTATTTGTTTCGTAGGTACTCGTGACCTATTAACGTCTATTTTGTTGACTGCTGGATTTGTTGTATTATCTGCAGGTCTGTTCCGCGGAAAGTCCGTTTACGCAAGAGAAGGAATGAAAGATATTGATCCTGATGTGAATTTAAGAACCAAAGCAGGTCTCAATAAAGTAGATTCTCCTGCTTATGACCGTAAAGCCGAACCACTCTTTACAGCTTAATGCTCATTGTGCTTTTTCCGGTTGATTTACGTGTAGGAGTAGTTGAAACTTTCTTGGTTGTTGATGGAGGCGGAGCGTTTATTTTAACTCCAGCATTCACGCTCTTCAATAGATCGTCAATGTTGACAGGAGGTGCGATTTCTTTAGGTGCTGCAGGTGGAGCAGAAGGAGGATTTAATTTAACTGGACTCTTGATCGATGTAGGTATTGTTCTAGTTTGAGTTTGTTGGGGTGGAGGTGGTGGAGGCATCATAGAACTCATGAAACTAGAAAGACCAGCTAATGGGTTTGATGGTGGTGGAGGTGGTGGAGCTTGTTGTGGCTGAGATCTCATTCCTTGGGACTGTTGTTGCATTGCGGCCGTAGCTAATTGACGTGCAATATCCGGATTGGTCTTCAAGATTTCTTGGATGTTTGGAACTGGGGCCTTTTGCGCCATTTGGTTGGTTAAGTGGACCATATACACCATCATACATGTGCGAATAGGAATACGCACTAACGGATGCATCTTGAGTTTTTCGCCGTAAAGTTCATACAATTCTTCGAAATCGTCTTCCATATCTGCAACATTCATTTGCGCAGATTCAGAAAGACCGTCTAATTGCAAACCAAACGCTTTCATAATACTGACATTCTTGGAACTCCATTCTAAGGCGGACATACCGGTAATGTACCATTCGCAGAACTGTTTGATGGTTTGGTCCATGGCCTTTTCGCGCTTAATGAAATCTAATTCAACTTTCATTTCGTCCAATGAAGAATCCAAAGTGAATCTCTTACGCATAGGAACTCCTAACTTAGCTAAACGGTCAAATTTACGTAACATTTCATACTTTTCTTTTAAAATAAACTCTTCGTTCATCTTGCGT
>Ga0007816_1000326_pt1 | contig 14191 bp, 13 predicted proteins | sample CryBogCBE27Jul09_FD_71213 | JGI IMG/M metagenome (GOLD analysis project Ga0007816, IMG submission 71213) | Freshwater microbial communities from Crystal Bog, Wisconsin, USA - CBE27Jul09 | ecosystem: Environmental > Aquatic > Freshwater > Lake | place: Crystal Bog, Wisconsin, USA | collected...
AATGAAAGTAAAGAATTAAATGCTATGCTAGCATTAAACAAAAGATTAAACGGTTAAGTTTCGTCGCAGTTAGCACCCTGTCCAAGGTGCCAAATAGACCCTCCGGGGTCTATTTTTTTGATTAAATTTTCTAGAAGGTATTTTAACTAAGACACATAAATAACTACATGTTTAAAGAAAACAAATATTATCAATGGTATTTTCAAATAATTAAAAATGCCCAGGATCGTGTATTAGATATATACAGCGAGACTCATCACATTATACCCAAGTGTTTAGGTGGTGATGATTCAAGAGAAAATTTAGTAGAATTAACAGCAAGGGAACACTTTATATGTCATTGGCTTTTAACAAAGTTTGTATTAGTTGATAGAGACAAAATGGACTATGCATTATGGTTAATGATAAATGTAGAAAACAAGTTACAAGAACGCTATAAAGTTAATTCTAAAACTTATGAAATTTTAAGGACTAAACTTGCTAAAACGTTTAGCAAACAGCATACAGGCAGGAAAATGTCCGAAGAAACCAAAAGAAAAATTAGCGAAACACGAAAAAAGAAGTTCCAAGAAGGAACATTGGAAATAAAAGTATACGATACTACTAGAGAAAAACTTTCTAAAAATCGTGCTGGGTATAAACATACACAAGAAACAAAAGATAAGATAGGAAATGCTCATCGAGGCAAAACAATATCCAATGAGCAAAAACAAGCATTAGCCGAAATTAATACTGGTAAACAATGGGCAGATGATACTAAAACAAAACTTAGCAATACTCTTAAAGATGATTATAAATCAGGAAAACGTGTTCCTTGGAACAAAGGGAAAACATGGAGTAAAGGAGTAGTAAATGGCTAAAAGTTTGGATGGGGTACTCACAAAAAAAGCGCACACCAAAGAAAAGTTCACCGAAGAGCAAGTCAACCACTTGCTAAAATGTGCCGATCCTGAAAACGGATATTTGTATTTTTCTAAAAACTTTTTTCATATTCAGCATCCTGTAAAAGGCAAAGTTAAGTTTGAACCTTTTGAATATCAGGAACGATTGTTACAAGCGTATCACGACTATCGTTTTAACATTAACATGCTACCGCGTCAAAGTGGCAAAACAACTTGTGCGTCAGCATACTTGCTATGGTATGCTATGTTTCACCCAGATCAAACTATTCTAGTAGCCGCACACAAGTACACAGGCTCACAAGAAATTATGCAACGTATTCGTTATGGATACGAATTATGCGATGAACACATACGTGCAGGTGTGGTCAACTACAACAAAGGGAGTATTGAATTTGAAAATGGATCAAGAATTGTATCAGCTACTACTACTGGTAATACCGGTCGCGGTATGTCCATATCCTTACTATATTGTGACGAGTTTGCGTTTGTACAACCTAATATTGCAACTGAATTTTGGACCTCAATTTCACCAACCCTGGCAACGGGTGGACGAGCAATCATTACGTCAACTCCAAACAGTGATGAAGACGAATTTGCAATAATCTGGAAAGAAAGTCAAGACTTATTTGACGAGTACGGTAATACCAAAGACGATAACATTGGACGTAACGGCTTCCATGGATTCCGTGCAGAGTGGCACGAGCATCCGGACCGGGACGAGGAGTGGAAACGAGTTGAGATGGGACGTATTGGCGAAGAACGTTTCCGTCGTGAGTATGGTTGCGAATTCCTAGTATTTGACGAAACATTAATCAATAGTCTTAAATTAATAGAACTTGTAGGTAGAGAACCGCAATTCAAAATGGGTCAAGTACGCTGGTGGCGCAAACCCGAACCTGGACATGTTTATCTTATAGCATTGGATCCCAGTTTAGGCACTGGCGGCGACTATGGCGCCATAGAAGTTTTTCAAATGCCTGAAATGATACAAGTAGCCGAATGGCAACATAATATCACTCCTGTGCAACAGCAGGTTAAAATACTAAGAGATATATTAATATACATTAGTAATGAAATAGGCGGAGATGCGTTTAATTCCATTTATTGGAGTGTGGAAAATAATACCGTGGGCGAAAGCGCCTTAGTTGTTATTGAAAATCTTGGCGAAGAAACATTCCCAGGAGTATTCTTAAGTGAACCTATGCGTAAAGGTCATGTTAAAAAATTTCGCAAAGGATTTAATACTACATTTGGTAACAAAATATCCACTTGTGCTAAAATCAAATACTTGATAGAAGAAGACAAGATGACTTTAAACAGTCGCGGTTTGATCAGCGAACTAAAAACTTACATTGCTGCAGGCACCAGTTTCAAAGCTAAAGAAGGACAACATGATGACTTAGTAGCGGCTGTTTTACTGGTTGTACGAATGAGTCTAGTACTAGCAGAATGGGATCCGCAAGTGTTTGAACTCATGCGGGTAGCAAGCGAATTAGATGGCGAAACAGATTGGGAACCTCCGTTGCCTATATACATATCCTCCGGATTTACATAAATATAAGATGAATACGAATTTAGATAAAATTGCACTAGATCTGTACGGAAAAATACAAACACGTTTTCCTGACATTAAAATCGGTGATGAAGAAGCAAAAGTACTCAGTAAAAAAACTGATATTCCTAAGGCTCGTTTCTTTGAATTTGAATACAAAGATAATGGCGAATCACTGGGTACTATTGCAATAACATTGGACGAAGATGACGGTGTTGTTATGCAACTCAGCGGAGAACTAGCTGACAGCCAACATCATGGCGCATTTAGATTTATTCGTAGCTTTAGACAATTTGCCAAAAATAGACTACTAAAATTTGATGTACAAAACATAGGCAAGAGCGAGTTGGATAAACGCGATTACGCATTTCAAGCAAAACCCAAGGAAGAACAGATGGAACCGATTATGGAAAGTAAAATGTATGGGACAGCTCGTATGAGTTACCAAGACTTAGGAGAAGCTAAGTTAATTGTTAAACATAGCCAACCTATCAATACAGAATTAGCTGCCGGCCGTACAATGCATATTGAAGGCATTTGGGTAGAAAATGCAGATGGCGAACGTTTTAAATATCCTTACAAACATCTTAATGGCGCTCGCGCACTGGCAGAACATTTAAAATCTGGCGGCAATCCTTATGATGGTATTGGTCAACATATTACTAGCCTAAGTGAAGAACTAGCACAATTACGTAAATTTAAAAACTATGTTGGCCGCAATGCAACATTGTCAGAAGCCATGGACGATATTAACGGTTGTGTTAACGAGCGCATCGAATCAGTAAAGAAAGAAGTACAGAATTTACAGCGTTCTACTTATTATCAACAGTTTGCAGAAAGTTTTACAGCAAATGAATCACAGGACATTCCAGAAGAAATTTTAAATGATTGGATCGATCGTTTAACAATTCGCACATTTAACGAAGAATTAAAAACAGCATTTCCATATATCTACCGTTTAGTTGGTGAAAATATCGCTGTTAAAGAATTAAGTCCAGAAGATTTAATAAGCGAAGTATTTGACGACGATAAAGAAACTGGTACTACCCACAAGGGTGGTAAGGTTGAAAAGACTAAGCACGGTATTAAGCACACTAAGACTGACTATGAAGATGGCCACGGACAACCAGGTAAGAAATCGGATGATATCCAAAGTCGTTATAAAAAATATCCAGTGCCTGATCCAGAAGACCAGTTTGAAAGTTTTATCAACAGTATTGTTGAAGACGAAGAAAATCAAGATGGTACTGATACACTATTAAGTCCTAATAAAACAACTCAACAAGATGCGATTGAAAAATTTAATCAAATCATGAGTACAGAATTGAAAGGCGGTCCATCGGGTATTAATATTGTTGACAGCTTAAAAGGCCTAATTGATGATCCAGAATTTCTAGAAAAAATGAAAGACATTGATCCTGATTTAGATGCACGCAGTGTTATCCAGTCAGAGTTACAGGATATGGCTAAGGACAATCCAGATCTAGCTAGAATTCTTCCACAGTTGGATTTCCAAGGCAATGGTGAAATTGGTGGAGCAGAAGTTCCACCGGAAGCAGGTACAACTCCTCCTGCACCTGATGCTACAGCGGCAGCACCTGCACCTGATGCTACAGCAGCAACTCCTGCTCCTGAAGAACCAGCACCTGTTGCAGAAGGCAGTGATGAAGAGCCTCCGTTTGATCCGGATCCTCCGAGAAAGAATCCAATTGCTAAGGCTGGCAAACACGGTCAGGGTTATAGCACAGCTAAACATCTAGCACATGCTGGATTAATTAAAGCTATTCACAATGCTAAAAAATCTGGTGCAGGCTTAGACACTACTTTAGACTTTGGCCACAAGCAAATGACATTGCATGATTGTATTGAAGAGTGTGGGCTAAGTCCTCAAGATTTTGGATTTGATGCTGGCGCAAACGAATCTGGTGTAGAGCAAATGTTAAAGAGCATTAGTGGTTTTTGGAATAAAGAAGCTAAAAACTTTACCATCGGCGGAACTAGAGCTAAAACCAAAATTGTAAAAGATTTTAAGAATGGTGAATTTGAAAATGCTTCAGAACAAGATTTACAACAGGTGTTACATATGATCGATAAAATGGATCCAAGCAGCGATGCACATAATGAATTAGGACATATCAAACGTCTAGCTGGTATGCATAATCAAGAAACAGACGAAGGCACTGAAGAAGAAGACTTTGGCAAAATATTGGATCAGTTTAAACAACAACATCCGCAAGCAGATTTAAACAAATTGATGCAGACCGTAGGCGGCGATGAAGAAGGTGGAATGCCTAACATGGGCGGTATGATGAAAGGTATGAAAATGCCTGCAATGCCAAAAATGCCTCCAATGCCACAAGGCGGCGGCAACTCTATCACAGTCAATGGCAAACCTGCTACACAAGCTGAGTTTGATGCTTTTACTAAACAGCACAATGTAGTACCTGGACAGATGCCCGGTGGACAAAAATTAACACCTGGACAACTGCCATCGTTGCCGGGTGGCATGAAAGCTCCGCAACTAGGCGGCAACCCGCAAGACATGGTTAACAACATGATGAAGGGCATGAATGAAAGTGCTGAATTAACAGCCATGCTAAAGATTGCAGGACTAAGATAAGGATCTACCATGAAAAAAATTACAGAACAAGAATTAATTAACCGTGCAACACGTTTAAAAGAAAAAATTATTGAAACACAACAAAATGAAGGCGTGTGGGATGATATTAAGTCTGGTGCAAGTAAAGTAGGCGGCGCTATTTCTGGTGCTGTTAACGGTGCAGTACAAGGTGCTCAAAAAGGATATCAGCAAGGCGGAACGGCTGCGACACCTGCGGCAACAGCAAAACCTGCAGCTAAACCAGACCCAGCTGTTATGAAACAACAACAGGATTTAATTGCTCGCGGTGCAAAAATCAAAGCTGATGGTATTATGGGGCCAGCAACACAAAAGGCCATAAAAGATTTTCCAGCTACTACTAAACCTGCAGCGGCTCCAGCAGGTACTCCGGCAGCTGCTACATCAGTCGATGCGGCAAAAGCTGCTGGCGCAGCAAATCCAGCAAGTGCTCCAACATCAGCAACACCTACAGCGGCAGCACCTGCAGGAACAACAACACCAGCTGCAGCACCGGCAACAACACCAGCTGCACCAGCTACACCTGCGCCTGGTATGACAGCAGTGGGCGATGATGATGGTAATACAACAATTACTCGGCCAGACGGTAGCACAATGGTAGTTGGCGCAGACGGCAAACAAGTTATGCCTGGAAGCAATCCTAATTTACCACAAAACAAAGGTGTATTGAACACTATTAAAAATGCGGCAACTGGTAAAGGCGATTTTCAAAAGCCAACAGGATTTATTCCACCCGCACCTGCGGCAACACCTGCGGCAACACCAGCGGCAACACCTGCGGCAACACCAGCTGGCGCGCCTGCAAATGTTACAGCACAAGGTTCTGAATTTGGAACAGATGCAACATTTGCTAAACCAGCTGCAACACCGGCAACAACACCAGCTGCAGCACCGGCAACAACACCAGCTGCAGCTCCTTCACCATATGCATTAACTCCAAAGGCAGGTGGTATTGGTTTAAAAGCGCCAACAGCTGAAAGTGTTAGTTATGCAGAAGATCAAGCACTAGCGAGAATTATTCAATTAGCCCGCGGTTAATATGAAAATTAACGAAGTCACGCAACCATTATACGAGCTTACTGTTGTAGATCCCAGTGCTAAGATTTACAAAGGCTCGTATCTTAGTCCTGAACAGGCACAGCATAATCTCGAACTGTTAAAACAAGGTAAAGTTAAGCTGGATCTAGGTGACCATGCTAATGCTTGGATTCAAGATGCTGCTAATATGATGACATTTGGTTTTGCAGATAAAGCTGCAGCTGGATTGGACAGCCTCGTGCACGGAACAAAATACAAAGACGAATTATCTAAATATCAAAAAGGCAACAAGGCTTATCAAATGGATCCACATGCTGCCAATGTTAAGATTCCAGATTGGGTACCACTAATCGGTGGAGCACATGTAACCGGCGGAGATTTGGCAGGATTGGTCGTGGATTTGCCGCTGGCCGCTGCAGGTAAAGGTCTTGCCAAAACATTAGGCGGCGGCAAAGTTGCTCAAGGAATTGGCGGAATAGCAACTGGAGTGGCAGCACCGATTGCTGCTGCCAAAGCAACTGACGTCGATACCGGCAATAACGAGTATGACGATGACGACGATGACGACGATGACGACGATGTACCGTTAGCTCATCAATCTAGTACAATTATGCCAGATGATGACGAGAACGATATAGATGATGAAGAATTGGCTAGGATCATCAAATTGAGCAAATAGTCATATTTAGAACAAAATTTCTCTTGTAAACATAAATAAAAGTGCGTATAATAACATATATGCACTTTTTGTTTTAGTAGGTTCTAAAACAAATATAGGCAAATAAAATCGCAGAAATGCAAAACAAAGGCTATTAATAGGAGAAACAATTATGGCATCTTTAGCAGAAATCAGAGCAAAACTTAAGGCAGCAGAATCGAAAGGTTCAGACAACAATCGTTCAGGTGGAGATAAATCAATTTATCCATTCTGGAATCTTAAAGAAGGCGGAGAATCTACACTTAGATTTTTACCAGATGGTAACTCCGACAACACCTTTTTCTGGGTTGAGAGAGCAATGATCAAATTGCCGTTCTCAGGCATCAAGGGTGAATCAGAAAGCAAAAACATCACCGTACAAGTACCATGCGTAGAAATGTATGGCGACACTTGCCCAATCTTGGCAGAAGTACGTGCATGGTTTAAAGATCCTAGCTTAGAAGATATGGGTCGTAAATACTGGAAAAAGCGTTCATACATTTTCCAAGGCTTTGTTGTAGAAGACGGCCTAGGTGAAAAGACTGACGAACAGCCAGAAAATCCAATTCGTCGTTTTATTATCGGCCCTCAAATCTTTACCAGCATTCGTGCCGCTTTGGTTGATCCAGAATTGGAAGATTTGCCAACTGACTTTGTACATGGCTTAGACTATCGTATGAAGAAAGGTAGCAAGGGAGGTTATGCTGACTACTCAACAAGTTCTTGGGCACGTCGTGAGCGTCCATTGAGTGATGCCGAACAAGCGGCTATCAAACAGTATAGTTTATTTAATTTGCAAGACTTCTTGCCTAAGAAGCCAGGCGAAGTTGAATTGAAAGTTATGAAAGAAATGTTTGAAGCATCAGTTGACGGCGAACCATATGATATGGATCGTTGGGGTCAATATTTCAAACCAGCCGGCATGAGCCAGAACACCGGCGATCCAAAAGCCACTCCTAAGGCATCTGCACCTGTAGCAGACGACGAAGATGAAGCACTTGCTCCAGTAGCTAAATCTGCTCCGGCACCAAAAGCTGAACCAGCAGAATCCTCTGGCGGCGATTCACGTGCCCAAGACATCTTGGCAATGATTCGCAATCGTCAAAAGTAAGCACACGGCCAGGGCCTCTGCAACCTAGTTGTACGCCCGGGTTATCTTGCCTAAGAATAATATGCAACCTACTATCTATCCGCTATTCTCAGCACCAGTGTACTATGTGCCTGATACTAACTTTCGAGTAGATGATCATACGTTGGCTAAATTTTTAGACAGGACGGAGTTTCCTGATTGGACTGATGGTACAGGATTAACTAGTAATCAATTTATTTTAAACGATTCAACTTACAAAGATATTCGAAGGGTATGTGAATTCCATTTACAAGAATATACAACAAAAATTTGTGGTTTTGATAATGAATTTTATATAACAAATTCATGGTTAACCCGTAATGAACCCAGTGTACCGCATCAAATGCATGCACATCCAAATAGTATTTTTAGCGGTTGTCTATATCTAAGAAGCTCGCCAAAAAGTATAATGACGTTCGGTAGTAAAAATTATTTTACCAAGACTTGGCCATTTACATACAATACAAAACATGCTAACATATACAATAGTGATAACTGGCCTGTCACTGTAGACACAGGATCGATTGTTATATGGCCTAGCGATTTATTACACGGAAGTAATCCAAATCCAAGAAAAGATACTCGTATTGCATTATGTTTCAATACATTCTTAAAAGGCAATATAGGTAACACTTGGTATGGCACAGATTTAATATTAAAATAATAGGAGATTTTTATGGCTACAAAAGCCTTTGATTTAAGTAAATTTAGAAAGACCTTGACAAAAAGTATCGACGGTCTTGGTGTAGGGTTCAATGATCCTACAGATTGGGTTAGTACAGGTAACTATACACTTAACTATCTAATTAGTGGGGATTTTCACAAAGGTGTTCCGCTAGGTAAAGTTACTGTGTTTGCTGGAGAATCGGGCGCAGGTAAAAGTTTTATCTGCTCTGGTAATTTAGTGCGTAATGCACAACAACAAGGTATCTATGTTATTCTAGTTGATACAGAAAATGCGTTGGATGAAAAGTGGTTAAAAGATCTAGGTGTAGATACTAGTGAAGATAAACTACTCAAATTAAACATGGCTATGATCGATGATGTGGCAAAAACCATTCACGAATTCATGACAGAATACAAAACAATGGCAGAACGTCCTAAGGTCTTATTTGTCATAGACTCATTGGGTATGTTACTTACCCCTACCGATATCAATCAGTTTGAAGCGGGAGATCTTAAGGGCGACATGGGTCGTAAACCTAAAGCACTAACAGCTCTAGTGCGTAATTGTGTTAATATGTTTGGATCCTACAATGTCGGAATGGTGTGTACTAACCACACATACGCAAGCCAAGATATGTTTGATCCCGATGACAAGATCAGCGGCGGACAAGGATTTGTCTATGCATCTAGTATTGTTGTTGCCATGAAGAAGTTGAAATTGAAAGAAGACGAAGATGGTAACAAGACCAGCGAAGTAAATGGTATTCGTGCGGCTTGTAAGATTATGAAGACTCGGTATGCAAAGCCTTTTGAAAGTGTACAAATTAAGATTCCATATGCAACAGGTATGAATCCCTACAGTGGTATGGTCGATATGTTAGAAAAACAAGGTCTGCTTGTACAGCAAGGAAATCGTTTAAAATATGTTGATCCTACTACCGGCGAAGAAACCTTATTGTACCGAAAAGAATGGAAAGATGATAAATTAGATATGATAATGGCAAATTATCACATTAAACCTTTGACAACAACTACCATTCCAGAGGAGACAGAAGAGAATGTTGAATGAAACACAAATCGGTGATGTATGGCTAAACTTTGTCGAGTACATCGATAAGAAGCAATTGGAAACTGTGGCAGAACGATACATCGATATGCTAGCAGATTTTGGTGTTAGCGATCGAACATTACAAAATGCTACAGGCGTTGATGAGATCCTCGATCAAGCCATTGCCTATTACTTGAACGAAGACGAAGACGCTGAACCTGAAGACGAAGACTACAGAGAATTGGATTTCTAATGGGATGGTATACTGATATTAGTCGAGATATTTCTAATATTCCCGATGCTGTATTATATTTTGAAAGCGAGCTTACAGATGCTCGCAAAGAATGTAAACTAAGCGGGAATGTTGAACGTGCCAGCGCATCAATGCCTGGCATTGTTGAACATAGGTTTGGTCAATTACAAGAAATCGAGGCAATATTAGAATATCTTAACATAGAATTACGTAGACTCAAAAGCCAGCATTTTCGTAAATATTTAGAAAACTATCAACGTGCGTTAAGTAGTAAAGATTGTGATCGGTATGTTGAAGGGGAAGCAGACGTAGTTGACTTTGAAAAAATTATCAACGAGTTTGCTTTACTCCGCAACAAGTGGTTATCTGTTATCAAGGCACTTGATCAAAAACAATGGCAAATTACAAATATTGTAAAATTGCGTGTTGCAGGTATGGAAGATGCAAGTGTATAACTAATTCGCTCAATTCATCTAAAATAGGCCTTAAATATTATAGGGCCTATTTTTTTCTAAATGGTTGATTTTTTTACAATAGTGTTATACAATTGATATATGACAGTTGACAAACTTTTACTAAAAATTATAAATTTTTCTTCTCCTAATTTTGGCGACAAACTTAGCACTAAGGATAGTCGTGTGTTAACGAGCATGGCATCTACAATCAATAGTAATTTATTCATTACTGAAAATCAAAGCAAACTGTTGATTAAGATTTTACAAGAAAATTGCGAAAAAATACCAGAATTTTCTGAAGAAATTAAAACGGCATTGTTATCCCCTAGCTGGAGTAAACCGTTTAGACACATTGAGCAGGTGAAAAAATTCTATATAGGAAAGAATGAAGATCAAAATTCCATTTTAGTTATAGAACTTTCTTTTTCTTCAGAAATTCGTAAAATTTTATCAAATCTAAACAAACATTTAGAAAATCTAACACCGAGTACAAATCAAAAAATCTGGCAATGCGAACTAACGGAGAAAAATTTAGTACTACTATACGAAGCGTTAGAACCTTATAAATTTGATATAAGCGAAGATATCAAAAATCACTATGATACAATAAAATCATGGTCAGAAACTGAATTTAGAGATCAGTATTTGTTAACCACAATGTCGAGTACAAACTTTCATAAGGCAATTACAGCTGACCTTGGAGTTCAAACACCTATCGATCAATATATCATAAATGATCGAAGCATACGTTACCAGTATTTTACCGAAACTGCAAAAAATCACGGAGAAACGCTGGTAGAAGTAATTTCTAACAGATCTAAACCCAGGATTTGGATTGACAAAAATCAGCATACAGTTGCAGACATAATCGAAAGTTTAGTTCACTTGAAACGATTACCGTTACTGATTGTGTTTGACAATGTAGTCAACAGCAAATATCTAGAAACACTTAATATATTGTCAGATGCACTGGAAAAGAATGGAATTATTGAAGGCATCGGTGTTTACTTTAGATTGACCAATGATGATGTCGGCAAACAATTTAATACAATTATAGCTAATAAAAAATACAATCAACAACTGGATGACAACTTGAAAGTGGCGGCTGTAATGAGTGGAAAAATACCAAAATTTTTCTTAAAAAATGCATGGCAACCCATGAGCGTAATTGCATTGGATACAAAGATGGGATTGCGTCATGGTAAGACTTCAGTGTATACTAACTGTTGCGATTTAATTATAGAGTATGCAGAAGAAAAAAGTATGCTAGAAGGACGTAGGATTCTATGACAGTGAAATTAGTCATCAGAGACGAAGTTAACATCAAATTTGAAGGACTACAATTAGAAGCCCGTAAAAAACTGGCTAATACTTTCAAATATGAAAATCCCACAGCACGTTATCAGCCAGCATATAAATTAGGGCGTTGGGACGGCAAAGTAAGTATGTTTGGCTTAGGTGGCAACGGGTATCTTAGTCAACTAGAAAAGTGTCTTGAAATACTGTCTAACATGGATATAGACATCGACGAGTTGGAAGATCTACGCACTACAAGCCGAATTGAATTTACAGAAATTACAAATAGTTACTGGGCAGATCAAGATAAAGTATGGCCTGAAGGTCATAGATTTGCAGGACAGCCGATTATGCTGCGTGACGATCAAGTTGAAGTAGTCAATAGGTTTTTCACCAATACACAAGCACTACAAGAAGTAGCAACTGGTGCCGGTAAAACTATTATGACAGCAACACTAAGTCATTGTGCAGAAAAATATGGACGCACAATTGTTATTGTTCCCAACAAAGATCTTGTTACTCAAACAGAAGAAGACTATGTCAACGTCGGTTTAGATGTTGGAGTCTATTACGGGGATCGTAAAGATCTCAACAAGACTCATACTATTTGCACATGGCAAAGTCTAAATATTTTAGATAAAAAAAGTAAAAACTGGGACGCAGATATTGCAATAACATTGGCTGAATTTCTCGACGGAGTTAAAACGGTTATTGTTGATGAAGTACACATGGCCAAAGCCGAAGTATTAAAGAATCTGCTGACACAAAATTTATGTAATGCTCCTATTCGCTGGGGCCTAACTGGCACAGTTCCTAAAGATGAATATGAATCTGCTCCAATATTTGCCAGCATTGGACCTGTAGTAGGTGGCATCAAAGCACACGAGCTACAAGAAATGGGTATCTTAAGCAACCTGCATGTAAACATTGTACAGTTAATTGATTTACCAGAATTTAAAACATACGCAGAAGAATTAAAGTATCTTGTTACTAACAAAGACCGGATGACTTATTTTAGTCGACTTGTTAAAGGCTTATCCGATTCAGGCAACACACTAATCCTAGTTAACAGGATTGATACAGGCAAATTATTAACAGAGATGATAGAAGGCGCTGTTTTTATTTCAGGCGAAGTTAAAGGTAGTAAGCGCAAAGAAGAGTACAAAGAACATGCAACAACTGATAATAAGGTCACAGTAGCAACTTATGGTGTAGCTGCTGTGGGTATTAATATTCCTCGTATTTTTAATCTAGTTCTTCTTGAACCTGGAAAGAGCTTTGTTAGAGTTATACAAAGCATCGGGCGAGGTATCAGAAAAGCTGAAGACAAAGATTTTGTACAAATTTGGGACGTGACTTCTACCTGTAAATTCGCCAAGCGCCACCTCACTACGAGGAAGAAATTTTACAAGGATGCCAAATATCCTTTCACTATTGAAAAGATAGATTGGTCTAAATAAGGAATTATGCAGATATTAACATTAGAAAACAAATTGTTCTCATTGAACAATTTACCGGAAGAAGTAGACGAAAATACAAGATTTGCTGTGCTAGATAATAGCAATCCCGCTGAACCTGACTTTTTCTTTATGCCATTAATTTTTTTAGAAAGTTTTAATGCTCCTGCCATTGTATTACAAATCGGCGACGAAGAAGTAACTATGCCTATAGATTGGAGCATAGCAGTAGGTGATAGTTCTAGCAGTTGCGAAATTGAAATTTTACCATTGACTAGTTTAAATGATAGAGGGTTTGAAGCACTTGTGTTTAATCCCTTAAGCAGTTTTAGAATTGAATTTAAACCTATCAAGATTGTTAATTTTTACAACGATGTTAAATGGTATTTTCCAAAGATGAAAAATGGACAACTACTAGCAACACCCACAAGTAGTAAAGATAAACCCGATTGTGCATATTTTGTAAAAGAAATTAGTAGACAAAACGAAATTATTTTATTGGATAGACTATTATGATTACATTAAAAGTTGCGTATTTTCAACCTATAATGATTGCTGTGGATCAAGTGACTCCTGTAGAGTTTAGCCGAATATACACTATGAGCGAATCGTTAGCAGACAACCCTGATTTCAAAATTTCTAACGATAAAAGTCAGCACGGTGGCTCCACTGTTCAAGTCTATCCTAATACTAAAGATTTGGATGTTCAGTGGTTAATTACTTGGTTGGAAACTTTAGCTGGCGGCTATATGGAATTAATTACTCAGCAATCCGGTGAAACTGATTTAAAATATTGTAAACCAGTGGTAGATAGTATTCGTATTACTAGGCAAACCGCAGGAGATTTTCAAGAGCTACATACACATCCATACGGACATATTAGTGGACAGTTGTTTATAAGTTCGCCAGCCGGCGATACACTCGAAGATCAATTTGGTGCTAAATCTGTATTCAAATTGCCTCAAGCCAAAGACGTTACAAAGTTTATCATGACAGATGAATGGAAGTACATGCCTGTTCCCGGTACTGTCGTATTGTACCCTAGTTTCCTAGCAAATAC
>Ga0007816_1000337_pt1 | contig 13920 bp, 21 predicted proteins | sample CryBogCBE27Jul09_FD_71213 | JGI IMG/M metagenome (GOLD analysis project Ga0007816, IMG submission 71213) | Freshwater microbial communities from Crystal Bog, Wisconsin, USA - CBE27Jul09 | ecosystem: Environmental > Aquatic > Freshwater > Lake | place: Crystal Bog, Wisconsin, USA | collected...
TAAATACGCACATGGACATGCGATCAATAATCACTCTGCTAGAAAAAGCATATAAAAAAGGCGACAAGATAGGTCGCTGGGCATTTTTATATCTAGAACCAAAAACACCAACTGATCAATTTGCACAATGCAGCACCTGTGAATTGTTTATGCCAGGTAAAGAACGCTGTGGTATTTTTGGTAAAGATGACAAGGTTGTAGCCAATGCCAGTTGTGGACTGTATATTCAAGGGCGTCCGCATGATGACCAGCCTATTCAAGATGTAGTAACACCAGATGAGGCTGGGTATGTGCTAGGTCAAGTACGCTGTGAAAATTGCAGTTGGTATAAAAATGGCACATGCGAATTGTTCGCTCAACTTGATCGACAAATGCCAGATACTTTTGATTTGAAAGACAGCGTCAGCGCATCAGGCTGCTGTAACGCTTGGAGTTAGATTGGGTGAGCACAAGGCTCACCCAAATTGGCGTTACTTCTTTGGAGCAGATAAAGTACTAAACATGTGTACCATCTCCTTGGCAGGAGACAGATCAATCAACTTCTTGTTTAGAGCTATCCAATCCTTGAACAGTGCAGTTTGAAGATCAACTGCCTTGCGAGTGGCAGTGGTTGCATAATCAAGAACTGCTTCGTTAACTTCCTTTAGCACAGTATTATCAATCATTTAAATTCCTCCTAGTTTGCTGTAATCGTTGTAATGTGGTTCCCAAAGCCTGCGTAACTTGTTTTCTAACTCAACAATATCTGTACTTTGAGCTAACCAACGTTCTTCGGGACTCATGGTGAAATTATTCCACCATGTCTTTAATTTTTCACCTAATTTATTGAATACCATATTTGGTCTCCTTATCTACTGCTAGTATTTAGCAAAGTTATGTTGCACTGCAACATAACTTTTTGCATAGCAGCATTGCGTTAGACCAAGGTCATTTCCCTCTAGCATAAAAATAAATGCTGTAGGCTCCTGCTTCTCCAACGCTGTCTAAAATTGGTTCGCATTTGCGTACGTATTCTATGTTGGCAATCCATAATGGTAATTCATCAGCTATCTTGCCGCTTTTACCAGAAATAACCACTGCTGTTTTAGATCCATTTATGCGGTGTTCTTCAAGAAACTGTCTAACAGCATTAAATGCCTGCTGCACCGTCATTCCATGCAAATCCAATGAGAATTTCAATGATTCATCTCGACCTTTTGGTGGCTGAAATCGGTGTTCTGGTTTGCTGTATAAATTTCCTATGTAGCTATTCCACACCTTTTCATCTTCGGGTGTCAAAGATTTTTGATCTGGTATATGAGAATCGGCATTTAATTTGACTAGTTTCATTGACAAGTTGTTGGTCCTTTTGTATCAAAATCAGCATACCAATAGAGCTTTACAATCACAGCATGGTTTTCACCAGATTGTATTTTCCAGCTGGTACACCAATTGGCATAGAGTTAATGCGTATTCAAAGTCGTTGTTCATGACACGATTATGCCTAACGCACTTAGAAAGGTCTAGAAAAAGTTATTTAGGTTGCATTCTATTGCAACCGATGCTATATAGTATTGTGCATCTGCACGAGGGCCAACCAAGGAGAAATGCCCATTTAGGTAAACCGCCGTTTTAAGTACATAAAGTACTACCTAAATAAAGATCTACGCCAACCTCGATATTATGGCGTTTTGACAGATTTTTTCATTATCTGTCAATGGTTTAGAATAAATGCGTTGACATACATGCATCTAAGCCTTATAAACAACAAGTAAGGAGAGTACGACGTAATGCGTATACGATATATATTTCTGTACCTTAATATTTTGCTGTGTTCGTTGCAAACATCTTGTGCACCAGTAATTATTGTAGTTACAGGTTATTCAAATACCCCTCACAATGTGCCAGCAAACAATCAGACTGTGATTGTTGCTATAGAGCCAATGCCTGCTGCTGAGTCAACTTTGATAGCCAACTCAACTGAACCTGCAGCATTGCCTGTTGTAGTTGGAAAAAATGCAACCATTGCTGAGACAAAAAGCACTGCCAATGCAGACTATAGGTCGATACCATCGCTGCGTCATCATTTGCCATTGACCATTCCTGAAACAGCAGATCTCGACGAATCTCAACGACACGACGTAGAATGCATAGCGTGGAATCTTTATTTTGAGGCCAGGGGCGGATCGCTTACTGAACAAGTTGCCATTGCCTATGTACCAATTAATCGTATTGGTAGGCGTGATTTTGGCAATAATATCTGTGCCAACGTGTTTCAATATGGAATACACAACGGCGTAGCCAAACACCAATTCAGTTGGGCCGGAATTCGTTTACCGCCTAATTGGCACCGCGAGGATGAAGCTTGGATCAAAATGCAATCTATTGCTGTCAACGTTTATCGTCGCAATCTTGCTGATCCAAGCAGAGGCGCTGTATTCTTTCACAGTGTTCATATAGAAAATAGCTGGGCTCAAAAATCACGTAAAATTGTGCTGGGACATCATTTATTCTGGAGTCAAAGTTAGTGTAAACTCATTTATGCTGATATCTAGATAAATACTCCTACAATAATGCATGCAGGGGATTATCCATGAGCTATTCGTTCAGTACTACATACTTCCAGATCACATATGACAACACTACTCCGACAGATTATTCCAGCTTGACTGGCAATCAAGCAGGGGGCCTAGACAGTGAAACAGCTTGGCAAATACAAAGTCTGATCAAGACAACTGGTATTTCTGCGGTCACAGGAACACCATTTAACAATGGTGACACAATCATCATCAATGGGTATAGTGTTGCATTTTCATCCAGTGATACCTTGGAAGATGCCATAGTCAAAATCAATCTAATGACTAAATTTACCGGCGTTACAGCCAATCAAAGTGTGGCGGGCGATTATATTACAGTTCAAAATGCTCCTGGATTTGAAGGAACGCCATTTTATCTCAAAGAAGGCAACGGCACAGCATTGCAAACACTGGGGTTGAATGCATCTGGATTTTATCCAGCTGGCCAATATCAAAATTATCCCAGTGTAGTTGGTTCAACAGCGTTTACCTGTATTTCATGCGGCAGTAACATGTCGATTAACAATGTAACAGTGACCTTCAGCGGCTCGGGCAATATTGAAACAGCAGTTGCCAGCATCAATAACTATACGAGAACAACAGGTGTAGCAGCCGAAATAGCCGGTCCGTATGTACAATTGGAATCGGCAGGATGGTCACAGCCGTTTGTGATAACATGTGGCACAAATTGTGCAGCTGTTAATCTTGGTTTCCCATCAGGCACATATGTTGGACCTATCAGTAACCTAACACTCAGCGAAGATAAAGAACGTGCCAACATGCGCTGGTTCCAAACAGTTACGCAACTTGAATCAACAGCCACTCCCAGCTATTTTGGGAGTATTAATCGTACAGGCAATATCGGTAATGCAGCACTGAATACAATAACATTTACAGTTGGTTACGAGTGCTATTCGGCACTTTACACACAAGCACTGGTATGTGAGCCAGATTATCCTGCAACATTTACAGGCACTGCAGCCATACAGCGGTGGGTGGCAAGAGCAATGGTCAATACATGGAGCAGTAACCGCAAGGTATTTGCCCCTTGCACCTGTAAAGTTGCTGGAATAGCATATTTTGGCAACCAGGCACAAATTTTAAATATTACAGCACAAGGGGTTGACACCAACGTACAAGTAGTGTCTAATAACATCGTGGTAACACAGTTACCTGGTGTCTAATAGAGGATATAGGAACGTTGAAACCCAGCGCACATTTACACCTTTTGATCAACGCTCAAATAAAAGATCCCCCGGGACCTCAAGACTGCGATAAAATCAGCAATTTCATGCGCGGTATGGTCGATCATGTTCGCATGAAAGTAATGGTAGATCCAATTACAGCATATTGTTTCGATCAAGGCAATGAAGGAATTACCAGCACAGTAATTCTGACAACAAGCCACTGTGCCATGCATATTTGGAACTTTCCAGAACCCAATTACAGCATCATGCAGTTCGATTTATATAGTTGTGCTCCATTTGAGGTAAACGAAGTTATTCAATATATTGGCTGTAATTTCAATCTACACTCGGCACAATTCAAATTCCTAGATCGTGAAACAGGCTTTGTTGAAATCGACACTGGCACTCACCGGAAAATCAATCCATGAAAATTGGCACACTTTTACTCATTTGCGCCCTAGGTCTCAGTGGCACTGCTGCCTACTATAGTATAGCTGGCTTGGCAACTATATTTGCCAGTGCTTTTTATCCAGTTGTGGCCATGGCCAGCATACTAGAAATAAGCAAACTGGTTGTAGCCAGCTGGCTTTATCAAAAATGGTCTACCATTCCCGCTTTGCTCAAGGTATATCTTACAACATCAGTTATTATTTTGATGTTTATTACCAGCTTGGGAATATTTGGCTTTTTAAGCAAAGCTCATGTGGACGCAGGGCTGGGCAACAGTGAAATAGCATTGAAAATAGAGCAACTAGATCAAGAAATTGCACAAGCCAAAGATATTTCAACTAGATATCAAACTCAATTGTCACAGCTAGACAAAGCTATAAACATTCAATTGGATGCCAATCGAGCTGCTCAAGCCATGGCTGCACGCAAACAACAAGAAACTGAGCGAACAGACATAAAAACCAAACTAGATGCTGAACAAACAACATTGCAAGATCTACAGCGGCAAAAAACATTGTTGAGGCAACAAATCACGCTGGTTGAAAGCAAGCTAGGGCCCATCAAATACATTGCAGAATTTTTTGCAGATGGCAAAGAAGTCGATCTCGACAAGGCTGTGAGATGGATGATAGTGACAATCGTATTGGTTTTTGATCCATTAGCCATACTCATGCTCATTGCTGCCAATCTCACTACAACTCGTGAAAACAAAACAGATACCGCATCTTTGCCCGAGGTGTCTGCTGACAATGGTTCTAGTGAACCTAAATATGGAGAAATGATTTATAATCAGGACACAGGAATGGCATGTTGGTGGACAGGTAGTCAATGGCGCGAAATTTCCTCTGCACCGCCAGCCCCACACGCTGCTCAACCCTACTCTGGTGCCGAAACACCAACAACACCAAATATTGATCCCGAAATAATTAAAGATATTGTCACCAAAAGCATGGATTCTTGGCTGAAGAAAACTCTAGCCGATCCTGCTGTAGAAACTCAGCCATCACAAAACCAACAACCTGACACAGTTGACGAATCACCGCTAGAACCAGAGATCAAATTTGCTCCAGTTGAAACAGAAATAAATCCAACACCTGAAAACTCTGAAGAATCAAGAATTTTTGGCGGTCACTCACTTGACCATTTCAAACCTACGCATATAACTTATGGTAGGAGAATATGACATTGACAACAATACATCACTGCAGCTTTTGTGAAAAGGACCAGCAACAAGTTAAAAAATTGGTAGCTGGAAATGACGTGTATATCTGCAACGAATGCATAACATTGTGTTATGATATATTGAAAGAGGATGCTCCAAGAGCCATTCCAGAAAATCAAATAACACCCAGCAAGGTCAAAGCACGTTTGGATGAGTATGTAATCGCGCAAGATAAAGCCAAACGGGTGTTATCAGTTGCAGTTTACAATCACATCAAACGTATCAATCATCCTGTCATAGATGGAGTTGAAATAGACAAAAGCAACATGTTGTTTATTGGCGCGTCTGGTACTGGTAAGACGTATGTCATACAAAATATTGCCAAGATCATGGAAGTGCCATTTGCCATTGTTGACGCTACCAGCCTCACTGAAAGCGGCTATGTTGGGTTGGATGTGGAAGATGCTATAACCAAACTATATCATGCCGCTGAACAAGATGTAGCTAAAACAGAACGAGGCATCGTTTATATTGATGAAATTGACAAAAAAAGTCGCAAAGGTGAAAATACGTCAATCACTCGAGATGTCAGCGGTGAAGGTGTACAACAAGCATTATTGAAAATGATAGAAGGATGCGATGTTAAAATTCCACCATCGGGAGGACGCAAAAATCCCAACGGTGAATTTGTAACAATTAACACAAAAAATATTCTTTTCATTGTGGGTGGAGCCTTTGAAGGTCTTGACAAAATCATAGAACAACGTCAAACTGTAAATACTACCGGAATAGGATTTAATGCACCAGTTAAAAATCAAGACCACAAACTTGGCAATCACGAACTGATAAAAAATGTTCGCAGCGAGGATATTGTCAAGTTTGGCCTCATCCCAGAATTAATTGGCAGACTTCCCATCATTGTCACATTTGAAGACTTAGATGAAGATGCTTTAGTAAAAATATTAACAGAACCAAAAAATGCCATTGTACGTCAATTTCAAAAAATGTTTGAGCTTGACAAAGTGCAATTGGAATTTTCACAAGACAGTTTGCGTGCCATAGCCAAGGAAGCAATGACTAGAAAAACAGGAGCAAGAGGATTGCGCAGCATTGTAGAAAACATATTGCTGGATGTGCATTTTGATTTGCCTACCCTGAATAAAAACGGCGTTAAAAAAATCTGTATAACCAAGGAGACAGTTGAAAATATGAGTGAACCACTAAAAGTTTATGATCAAAAACAGGATGCTGCATCTTGAGCGGATCATGGCAAAACGATCAACGTCGAAATTCAAGACGTCCAGAAGATCCAATTCGTGCAAGCATAGTTGCCAATGAACGAATTCGCTATCCAGAAGTTCGATTAGTCGACGAAAATGGCAAGCAAGCTGGTATTGTACCAATCAAGCAAGCTATATGGCAGGCACGTGAACTTGGTTTAGATCTTATAGAAATTACAGCAGACGCCAAGCCGCCTGTTGTACGCATAGTAGATCTAAACAAATGGATTTATAACCTGCGACAAGAAAAAAAGCAAAAAGATAAAAAAGCTCGAGAAAATACCATAATTGTCAAAGAGATACAGCTGAGACCAGTCACTGACAAGCACGACATTGAAGTTAAGCAAGGGTATGCCAAAAGCTTTTTAGCTGATAATAACAAAGTCAAAGTTGTGATTAAATTCCGCGGGCGAGAGCTGAGCTTTAGAGAAAAAGGTTTTGAAATTATGGAAACCTTTATAAGCGGACTGGAATCTTACAAGATAGAAAAATCACCGGAGATGATGGGACGCACAATTCTTGCCATTATAGCGCCTAACATTAAGAAAAATTGACAGGCGGCTGCACTATTAAATAAAATGCAAGTGTGTCCCATATAGAAGGATCTAAACCATGGACAGTGACGAATTTGTGCTACGTAAAAAGGGCATGACTATTAAGGTTTTTAACAACAACATAGACGGAGCTATCATTCAACTCAAACGTAGAATGAATAGTGAGGGAATAAACAAAGAACTACGCAAGAGAAAGCATTACACTCCGCCAAGTATTATACGGCGTCAAAAACTAGCTGAAGCCAAGCTGCGGTGGAAAAAGAAGCATGCTCAGATTATGGAACTTGATCCTCCCAAAAAGCAGGTCAAGAAAAATTCACGTCCAGTGGATAGATCTGTGGTCACTGTTGACACAAACTCTTGACAAATTCAAAATATTGTGTATAAATAATGATGTTAGCACATGCTAACAGAGATGCCTATATAGGGTCTCAAAAATTAACTTCGCTCATAGAGGAGGTAAAATCATGCGAAGCATCACTTTAACATCACAATTTGACGAAATGTTCCGTGACCTAAATCGATTTGCGGTTGGTTTTGAACCAACTTTCCGCATGCTAGATCAAGCACGCAACACACATAACACAGGCTATCCGCCATACGACTTGGAAGCCACAGGTGAAAATACCTATAAGCTGAGTATGGCTGTAGCGGGATTTACTGCCAACGATCTTGATATTACACTACAAGATGGTGTGCTCACAATCGAAGGCAAGGTAACACAAGACGAAAATAGAACATATCTACACAAAGGCATTGCAGGACGCAGCTTTCGCCGCACATTCTACCTAAATGCATGGGTACAGGTTACAGGCAGCAATCTTGCTGACGGTATCCTCACTGTGGATTTTGTTCAAGAGATTCCAGAAAGTTTAAAGCCACACAAAATTGCCATTGGTACGGCCAGTGCTGAAATAAAAATCTTGGATGCCAACAATTCCAAGCAATCAGCAGCTTGACTTACCAAGCGATCTACCGTAGTATAAACTGGTAGGAGGGAAAACACGTATGGCAACCACTGATATTTTAGATGCAACTGATATAGAAACAAAGGTTGCCATACGTCCTCCAAAGAACTTCAATGTTGTCTTATACAATGACAACACAACAACTATGGAATTTGTCATTCTAGTATTGATGTCAGTGTTCTATAAGAACTTTGAAGAAGCCAGTGCATTGACCATGCAGATACATGAACTTGGTCGAGGTATAGCTGGTACCTACAGTTTAGAAGTAGCCACACAAAAACAAGTTGATACATTAAATGCTGCACGTATAAATGGTTTCCCACTCAAGTGCGAAGTGCAGGAAACCTAATTAGCCTGCATTTTATGCAAAGGTCGTTGGCTTAAAATCTCAAAGAAACAATGTTCATTGGCACTGTTTAATTTGTCGTAATCAAAATGTATTCCGCTCCACACAGGGCGATAATACAGTGTCAATTGACTGGGCACCAGCGCCAATTGTCCAGTAGTTTTCATATATCCTTTGCGATTGTCAATTCTGCAGGGATTTAACTGTGGGTTGTGATCACTATGGTCTAATATAGCTTCCATACACTCATCCAGTGTGTTGGCTTTATAAAGCCCTAGTTCAGCTTTGATTTTTCTTACCTCTGAACTGACTCGTTTGCGACTGTGCCCAGGATCACTGGCCACACGTTGATATCCTGCCCATGGCAATAGCACCCCGTGATTGGTCCTTACACATGTATCGGGCTTGATAATTTCTTCTATTTTATGTATAAAGTCGCCGTTTCTATAGCCACTTTCTAGCATAAAACATCTGTTGGCATCAAATACCAACGTATGGCCTGTCAATTCAGTTTTAACCAAACTTTTCAAAGCATCTATACAACTGCGTTCCAACATGGCAGTTCTGATTTTTTTGCCATCTGGGCTGAGGTAGTCACTGCGGGTACCTTCGTGTGCAGTGGTTCCTTGACCCTTTTCATCTGATATAGTGGCCATGCTTGCACTGATTATTGACACACCGTGTTGGTTCAAACCTTCTGTATACCCGGTTGTTTCGTCCCAGATATAAATGCGTTCGACCCCTTCGCGTTGACTTTTGCGTATATTGATAGTAGGATAGTAGCCACGGTCTCGATTTTTTACACCAACCCAGCCAAGATCTGGAAGATATTTTGCCATAATAATGCACATCGTGTATTTATCAGATTGTATATGTCAAATAACATGTGTAAAATTACAATGTGAACAACAAATTTCTTTATCCAGATGATCCAAATTATCCAGCTAGCAAAAGATTATGGATTAATGATCCCATTGATGGTGGAAAAATTTTAAGAAACAGCAGTCGTGCTAGGTTATTTGAATGGTGTGACAACAACTGTGTGGGTCGTTATTGGGTGGGTATGGGATTTATCGATTTTGAACGTGCAGACGATTTTGTTTTGGCAGCAATGATTTATGGATGACACGACTATTAACACACTACATAAATACTCTTTGAATTAGATAGGTATGTCAATGGAATCACATAAAAAATGGACTAGTTTCAAAAATTGGAACAATCAAGGACCATATCTAATTTTAATAACTGATTGTGAATGGTGGGACAACAATCGAACGGATATAGATGATTGGTTTGATCGCAACTGCCCTGTTTGTAAACCAGATAAACTTGATACCATAATACAATTTTCTAGTCACGGACAATATATAGCCTGGCAAATGACCTGGGGTTAACGCATTTTATTTGCATAGCGCAACAAAAAATTTGCACAGTTTAAAATCTTCAGCAATTCTACATAGATTTAACCTCTGACACTGGTATTTTAAATACATCTGCATAAAATTATTGCAGAGAATGTTGGAGACACTCTATGAAAAAACTAGCAGTTGTTCTGTTTTTCTTACCCAATTTAGCCCTAGCTGCTGAACTAACATATCAATTCAACAGTCCCAGCTTCAGCGGCGGGGCAGCTACAGCTAGCTGGTGGCTGGGAATAGAACAGATACAAACCAACAATGCACAAAATAATGCAAATGCTGCAGCAGCTGCTACAGCAGCCAAACAGGCTGCACAATTAAACAATCCTGTCAATCAGTTTGTTACCAATTTACAAAGCTTGGTTTATCAACAATTGGCACAACAACTTTCAAACAATATTTTTGGTGAAAATTCCAGCAATAGTGGAGTTTTAAATCTAGCGGGCAACACAATCAATTACATCAAAGCTGGTAGCAACATCAATCTGACAATTACTGATACTGCAGGAAATGTAACCAAGGTAGTTGTTCCAATTGGCAGTTTGAGCTTTTAGGGTTAAAATGGCAATCAAAGACATGATCAAATTACTGCTTGTAATTTTAACAACAATCAATATCTCTGCTTGTGCAGCAATTAATACTGCTGCTGTTGTAGCAGGTAAAGATCCGTTTGCTGATGCACATATAGCCAAATCACTGGTGTTAAACAGGCCTGAGAATCAATTGCCACTGCCAAAACAGGGTCCAATTGTTGTAGCTGTATATTCATTTCCTGACAAAACAGGACAGCGCGCTGATATGGCAACTGTTGCCAGCTTCAGTACCGCTGTAACACAAGGTGCCGATGCATTTCTCATCAAAGCATTGACAGATGTTGGCAACGGTCAGTGGTTCCGCGTGATAGAGCGTGTGGCCATGGATGATTTGGTCAAAGAGCGACAAGTGATACGATCAACACGCGAAATCTATCAAGGAAAAAATGCTCAGCCTGTTGATCCGTTGTTGTTTGCTGGCATTTTAATAGAAGGTGGAATAATAGGCTACGACAGCAATACACAAACAGGCGGTCTAGGAGCTAGATGGCTAGGAATAAATGGATCAACACAATGGAGACAAGATACTGTAACAATCAATCTGCGAGCTGTAAGTGTCAGCAATGGCGAAGTGTTGGTCAATGTCACTGTCAGCAAAAGTATTATGAGTTATATGGATGACGTAGGGATCTTGAAATTTCTTGATGCAGGAACAAGAGCATTAGAAGGTGAAATTGGATCAGCTATAAATGAAAGCAGAAATATTGCAATAACTTCTGCTATAGAAACAGGTGTTGTTGAACTAGTTCGGCAAGGCCAAAGAAAAGGATTATGGCAATATGCCAACTAAGGAGTCAATATGAGAAATCTAACCATTTATCTAACTATGATGTTGATCTTTTGTGCTACAGCAACAGCACAGACCAGTTTATCATCTTCAGCTCCCCTTATAAACAATGCTGAAAATGGAGTCTACCTACAGCAAATTGGTAGTGCAAGCAATATCAACATTACTCAGCTGGGCAGCGGAAATACAATTGGAATCAGTGGAACCAGCCCCAGTGTCAGCGCTTCCAGCAACAGTACGCTGTCAATAACACAAACTGGCAACAACAACAGCAACAATTTCAACATTGCAGGCGATGCAGTCACTTATACAGATACCGTCACAGGCAACAGCAACAGCGAAACTTTACAGTGCGGAGGCACAGGCAATTACAACAGCGGTAGTTGTGGCGGGTCGTCACAAACCACAGCTATAACGGGGGCTGCCAATAGAGTAAACATCACTGCCATAGGCAACAACATCACCAATACATTGAACATTAATGGCAACGCCAACACTGTCACGCAGGATTTTGAAAGTGCCGGAGCTAACAGCAATACAACAATAACCGGCGACAACAACTCTTTAACATCAACTCAAACAGGTCTTGCCGGCAGTAATGGGCACAGTTTGACTATCAACACAACTGGTTCAGGTAACAGTATCACAACCACACAAAGTGGCACTATAGATACTGCAATTAATCTTAAGATTTTTGGATCAGTGAATACTATTGCAATAAAAACTGGCAACTAGGGATGAAATTATGGCTAGAAATGTCAATTGCAGTCATGATAAGTCTGCCTGTGTGGGCCAGCGACATTGGAAAAATCTCTGATGTCAGCGGACCTGACGTACAAATTGATAGATCTGGCCAAGTTTCCTATGCCAGTAAGAACTTTCCCATTGAAAGCATGGACATTGTTAGCACTGCTGCGCACGCAGTCGACATAGATTTCATAGATAATACCAAAGTCACTGTATCAGACCACAGTAGACTGATTATAGATGACTTTGTGTTTGATCCCAGCAGCAACGATGCCAGCAAATTAGGGCTCAAGGTTGGCCTAGGCACTGTGAGATATGCCAGTGGTCAAATAGCCAAAATGAATCATCAAAATGTCGACATTCAAACTCCCACAGCCACCATTGCTGTTCGTGGCACAGATTTTTTCATGACAGTTGACGAAATTGGTAGAAGTTTTGTTGCACTTGTTCCCAGCTGTGACAGTCAAGGAAACTGTAAAACTGGAGTAATTGATGTTATTACTCCTCAAGGACAAGTAACACTTGATCAAGCCTTTACTGCAACAGCTGTGATGAATCCAAGAGGATTGCCAACACCTCCTGTGTCTATACCACCAGATGTGCGTGCCATCAACAATACCATGATTATCAGCCAGCCAGATGCACTCAAAAAGGCCATATTGAAACAAATGTCAAGCACAGAAACTGCCTCAGTTGAACAAGCAGAAATTGAATCAGCATCCAACAGCAGCAGACCAATAGACAGTGAAATATCTGTTGGCACACAAAACCTAATCATCATTAAAAAATCGGCAAACAACATTGCCGGCTACAGAGTAACAAATGGTTCAGATATCGCCTGGATAAATTTACCCAAAGGTAATACTGCAGCACTAACTATAGTTCAACAAAATATTTCTGCCAATGCCAACTTGAACAATGGCGAAAGCAATAAAATTAACATCAGGCAAAGTAAATGAACAAATTCATTTTTTTGTTCTTCACAATGGGTATCACTGCTGCGTTGGCTGATAATTTTGTATCCATAGACCAAGTAGCCAGCGGCAACTCCATACAAATTAGGCAGCAAGGTGATCACAAATCAGCTGCAGTTGAAATGAATAATTCAAGCGATAATACTATAATTGTACACCAATATGGTACAGGATCAGATAATTTAACAATATCAAATACAGGAGCAAACAATACTGTTACAGCCATACAAGGCAGCTCAAACGGTATTGAAAAAAAATTCCAGTTGAATTTAAACACCAGTGACGCAAATGTGTTGATACTGCAAACCAATCCAAATATCAACAACAGCGGCAGCATGAGTATAAACTGCTTGATTGGATGTACAACCAGTACATATCAATATATTAGAAAATAATTTAAATACACATTGCAATGTGGAAAAAAATCGCAATATCCCCATGGATGGCCTGTGTTACTTTGGTGTTGCTACTTGTGGTTCGGGCAATGGATCCTAGTTTTGTACAAAGTGTACGACTGCGTTATTTTGACACACTGATCACCTCTCAGCCCAGACAAGAAAACAATATAGTGGTGGCAGACATAGATGAAAAAACACTAGACAAACTGGGTCAATGGCCATTCAAGCGCGATGAATACGCCAAAATCATTGATGAGTTATATTCACATGGTGCTGGCCTGGTGGTCTGGGATGTATTGATGCCAGAACATGATAGACTGGGAGGCGATGATGTATTAGCAGAAACACTAAAACACCACAAGGTAGTTCTAGTAAATGCCCCTGCTGCACAACAAAAGAATTTACCTCGCAAACCAGGCTCTACTATAATCAACAGTCAGTTTAGTGATGTGATAATGCAATATCCTGGTATTATTGCCAACATTCCCGAACTGGAAT
>Ga0007816_1000340_pt1 | contig 13911 bp, 14 predicted proteins | sample CryBogCBE27Jul09_FD_71213 | JGI IMG/M metagenome (GOLD analysis project Ga0007816, IMG submission 71213) | Freshwater microbial communities from Crystal Bog, Wisconsin, USA - CBE27Jul09 | ecosystem: Environmental > Aquatic > Freshwater > Lake | place: Crystal Bog, Wisconsin, USA | collected...
ATCGCCGTCCATCAGGTGACGGTTGACCACATCGCCCTCAAACAGCTCCAGCGACTTCGCATTTACATGCTTGAGGGAAATGGTGCGACCATCGTGACGCTGAATCGTCTTTGCACCAGGATAAACGTCCGGTCCATTCTGGATGAGCTTGTACAGCTTACCGATGTTGAACTGCGTGACCTTCTCAGGAAATGTCAGGTTCGTTGCAATCTTCAACGGAATACCGAGTTCCTTGACGGAGATATTTGGGTCCGGCGTAATGACCGAACGGGCGGAATACTCCACACGCTTTCCCTGTAAGTTTGAACGGATACGACCCTCCTTCGAGCCCAAGCGCTGCTGGAGCGACTTGAGAAGTCTACCCGAACGCTGAGCGGCAGGTGAGATACCAGGAATATTGTTATCTACGAGGGTGGCTACATGGTACTGTAGCAAATTCGTCCACTCATCAATTGCCCGCTTCTTCGGCTCATCCGTAATCTTCTTCTTGAGTGCCGTATTTGCCTTGATGATATCAATTAGCTTGCTTGTCAGGTCGTCCTCGGCACGCTGATTGTTATCCTGTGTGACCGAAGGGCGCACCTGGGGCGGCGGAATCGGTAGCACAGTACAAACCATCCAGTCAGGGCGGCACCAGTGACGGCTGAAGCCCATGAACTCCACATCTTCGTCGGTTACACGACGGAGAAGACGGTGAACATACTCAGGCTCCAACAGCATGGAAAGATTCATTGCGCCGTCGTCGTCAACAACTGCGCCCTCTGGTGCCTGTACGCCTTCCGGGAGCTGTAGATTCTTCCAATCCGCATAGATCTTATGTACCGGCTCCTCGCGATACTTGTTCGGCTGACGGGAACCGCAACCGTCCTCAATATCCTCACCGCAGCGTGTCGTACCGGAAGCGGTCTCCAGTACCATCTTCCAGCGTGACTCTCCCTTGAGCTTGAGCAGATGCTGATTGCGCTGCTTATCAATAAGAAGCTTGCCACATTTGAAACAGACGCAACGCAGGACCTTCATCAGCAGCTTGAAGAACTGGGTGTAGTACACGGGGCGCGCAAGAACGAAATGTCCAAAATGACCTGGGCAGTTGTGATTGTTCTGTCCACATGAACGGCATACCTTACCGTTTTCTAGCACTCCCATGCGAGGATCAAAGAGACCATTCAGTTTACCCTCCGCCGTAGAGGGATTCGTAATTTCGCATACAGAACGTCGTAGGATTTCTTCTGGGCTAAATACCCCAAACTGAATCCCCACAATGGACTCAGTTTCGGACGAATGTGACAGCAGCGGCATCTCTTCTTTTTTGTATGGGGTTCTTTTAAACGGACGGCAACGCGTCAAATTTTGTGATTTTGGCGGATTTTGAACGTATTTATTTTTACTTTACTTTATAAGGACATAATGACGGATTTATCGGGCGCTGTTGTTCTATTTGTACCAACCGAAGTTGATCCACCGCCACCACCAGAGGAGACGCATCCTGATTATATTGCGGCTGCCACGGGTCCTACAGGTCCTACAGGTAACTTAACCAATGATATAGGTCCGTCTTGGGTCCCAACAGGTCCTACAGGGACAACAACTTCAATGGACAAATTATTTCTAAATCCAGGCACAATGTCTGGATTACAATATATCAAAGATTTTAGTGGAAATATTGTACCGACGCAAGCGACAATTTCCTATGTAAAACGATTTATGAATGAAGATTATTCGGATGCCGGCTTCAATATGTCTACCTCAATGGACATCATTGCCGTATACATAAAAGCCCAAAAAATCTTATATACCGAAGCGAAAGTCTATTGCGAACAGCAACTTAATATGTTGATGTTACCCGCCATTTGTATATCTGCATTATGTACTTTACTGAGTTTAGCGCTTCAAGGTATTATTGCCGGTCCCTACGTAATCAGTGCGTTGACCGCTATCAATTCATTTATTCTTGCCCTTATTTCGTATCTAAAACTAGACGCAAAAGCAGAAGCCCATAAAACCAGCGCCTACCATTACAGCAAACTACTAACCATTTGCGAGTTTCAATCCGGCAAGATTATGTTTTTTAAACGCGATGATAGCCCTGAATATTTTGTAGCGTTATACAATGAAATGCTCAAATTAATCACCGAAATAGAAAAGAAGATTGAGGAAATCCAAGATACGAATAAATTCATATTACCCCAATATATCCGTTACAATTTTAGAACGCTCAATGAACAAAATCTATTTTCAAAAGTGAAGAATCTTCAACTTGAAGAGCTCAAATTATTAAATGAATTAAAAATTAGTCTGCGGCGATTTCACGAAAAACAACAGCCATTTTTGGATGATAATAATACTATAAGTATTAAAAAACTATCTATTGTATTAGACGACGATCCAAAGAAGAAAGAGTATTTAGACGCAAATACCGACAAAGAAACAAAAATGAAAGCTATTATTTCACATCGTAAATCATATTTGACATTGGAAGACGATTTTGAAAATGAAATTGACGAATATGTGAAAAAGGCAAAAGGGCGATATTGTAATTGTAATTGGCTTAAATCCTAGAGCTCTTTATAATATATATAAAATGCCTGCGATTTCTAACATAGAATTAATGGGTTCGTTGGAAAACGGAATTTTTACAGAAACAGCATGTAGCGCCGATGTACATTCTATATATCCTTTAAAGCGTGTATTTTGGGCGGGACGGACCGACTTTCAAGAGGTGGTGATTGCGGAATCGCCCACGTACGGTCGTGTTTTATTTTTGGACGGCGAACTCCAGTCATCGTCTAGCGATGAAGCAATTTATCATGAGCATCTTGTCCATCCTATAATGGCAGCAATGGCGGGTAGTTCCGAAAAGCGGGTGCTAGTGGTCGGTGGTGGCGAGGGAGCAACGGTGCGCGAGGTGTTGCGGTGGGATGCGTCCGCGGTCGCCCATGTTGACTGGGTTGATATTGACGGGGATCTGGTTAATCTTTGTCGGCAGCATTTGGGGTGGGCTGCCGATTCGGTCTATACGGATCCGCGTATGACATATCATCCTTTGGATATTAATACTTTTTTGGATACCACAAAAGATATGTATGATATAATTATTCTGGACTTGCCGGATCCTGATGTAGAAGTTCTAGATGAGTTAGATGGTGCAGAGACAAATGAACTCTATGGACCGCACTTTCGCGATCGTATTATATCACATTTGGCTATTGGTGGCGGTATGGTAACACATTGCGGTCCTATTCGTCCTGGACGCGACGAAGTTGCCTGCGGCGAAGGAATGGTATGGATACGCGAAGAGCTGTTTTATGGCATGGAGGTATTTCCTTACCATGTGTGTATCCCGTCGTTCCAGGGTGAATGGGGATTTATGATGACTGTTGCGCCAGCGGTGGCGGCGACTTTTCCTATGGGGTTGCGCGTGATGGATCGTGAGGTGGCTCAGTTGGCGTTTACTTGGCCGAAATACTGGAGCACATTATAAGTCTAAGCCTAAGTCTAAACTGATTTGGCTAATATTTAGTAAATGAAGGTCGCTCTTGCTTTTTGGGGATTGACCCGTAGTTTGCGGTATACAATGCCTAGCATTCAATTACGCATTTTGGATGTTCTCAAGAAACATGGTATTGATTATACCATTTTTCTTCATACATACTTTGTAAATAGTGTTTATTCTAATTTGCGCGCCGGCGAATGCGGTATAGTTCTTGATAATGAGGAGTATCAGCTTTTGGGGGCGGAGTATGTGCGCCGTGATAATCAAGATGATCTCAAACTTGGATTGAATCTTACCGCCTATAGAAAACATCCTGATCCATGGGACACCAAATATGAAATGGTTGATAATTTTATTCTGGCAATGTACTCTAAAAAACAGTTGGGCTTGATGATAAAAGAGTCCGGTTGTGAGTTTAACTATGTATTGTTTTTACGACCCGATGTAGAATATATTGTGGACTTGGATGTGCGATGGCTACCGCTCGCCACTGAGAAGCAGATCTGTGTGCCCGATTTTCACTGCTTTTCCTTTAAATTCAATGACCGTTTTGCAATTACTACACAGACCAATGCTATTCGGTACAGTACTTTATTTGATTCTATGTTGAACTACAGCCGTTTACGACCCCTCCACTCCGAGACTATAAACTACGATTTTGTGACTCGAGTTCTTAAATTGGCGGTGGCTTATGTTCCGTTTCGGTTTAATCGAGTGCGCGCAAATGGGATAGTGCGTAATGATGTATCTTAGACACCGAAGCAAGAGCATGAATTGCTAAAGTCGTTATTTAATTCCATTGTTTTGTAGGGGTAGTTAGAGCCTGGATAGCAAATGCGCCGTAACCAGATAAAGTACCTGATACATTTGTACTACTATTTGGAATACCGCCAGTAGCTCCTGGTGTGAAAAGTACATACTGCATACTGTCTGTTACAGAAAAGTTTTGGTAAAAGCTAAGAAGAATACCACTACCAGAGGTTTGACCAGTGAAAAAAGCCAAGTTGCCGGCAGTAGCACCATTTGTAGATGATACACTTTTCAAGACAAAATAATTGATATAATATCCACTTCCAGAGGAATATAATGCTGGAAGAACACTACCAACTTGATTGAACCCTGTAGATGATGCAGTATTAGTATTTGTAAATACACGAGCATCTGTTGCTGGTGGGTAAGAGCCGCTTATACCATATTTAACTGCGAAGGCATATAAATACTGATTTGCTCCTACGGCTTGTGTATAAGGAGCCGAAGCAGTATTGTAAACAAAAGCAGATTTGTCTTGTGCTGTTAAGCCACTAGCAGCAGCTGCTGCTAAATAAGTATCCGCTATACCAGCCTTTGTGGTTCCGGTTACATTTGTTACAAGATTGTTATACTCGGTAGATGTAATAGTAACCCAAGTATTCGCAGCTGCTGCATTATAGGCGGCAAGACTAGTTGTCAGCGAGTTAACTATTTGATCTGTTACTAGTGGTGCTGGACCGGGTGCTGAGGCTGTGGATGGTACCAACTTATTCACACCATTAATATAACTCTGCTGTTCGGCTACAGTTGTTTCTACCTGACCGGCTACAACCGCATGGTAGTATTGATAGTCTGTAGGACCACTATATCCGCGACCACCTTCTAGCACTACTGTATTGGTAAGATCGTCTGTAAAAGACTGTTGTTGAATTACCTTGTTAGCGTATAACATACGCTGTTTTCTTAACCATGTAGTATAGGATGCATCTGGCGTAGACATAGTCTTCTAAATACAAAAAATATTTGTTTTTATTTTTGTTTGTTTTTTGTTTGTTTTTTTGTTTTTTGTTGGATTTACTCCAATATAATTTCAGGAATCGGTGCGAGCGGTTGTGAATCCGGTACAATATCTACCCACTGTGGAGCACTGTCAGCGTCGTAATCCACATCGGCGCGAAACTGGATACCGATATTGTTTTCAGCGTAGTAGAGCCAGTTGCTATTGTATATCGCCCAAAGATCCTCTGGCGTGGAGAAATCACTATTGATCTCCAACCCGAGAATACGAATCTGGTAGTCTTCACATGCGAAGAGATTCGCTAGACTCGTAACAATACTGGCAGTATCAGGCTGGACAATCCACTCATCACCAATGGAGATGATAATCTGGCGACTTGCGGGGCGCCAATGAATGTCCATAATCTCATTGCTCCAAGTTTCAATCTGTGCGAGCTGAATAATATTTTGGTTGTCAAATACTTCGACAGGAGGAGGAGGGATGTTAACACTATAGAAATCCATTTGGAAGTATGAAAGATAGGATGTAGATGAGGCAAAGACTTATTTATAGTGCGTAATGGTTTCAATTTTTTCCGCAACCGTAAAAATTTGAACCTTAAAACGGATTCGAATTTCTGGGCATTCATCTTATTACGATGCCAGTCTTTACGACATTTTACTCTATTCCCATTCCTGAGCCCTTTGTTGAAGGACTACAGCCAATTGCGCAGATTTCTACACCTGAAGGCGTATTTGATGTATCATGGGTGCCAAAGATGGATCAGGTTGTGATTCGTCACGGTAACGATTGGTATATTCAACCCAACGCGCGTATTGAGGATTCACTCTCTACTCTCATTGGCTGCAATACCTATGATCTACATGCCGGCGGACTCTTCCTATTTGACCGCGACTACAAGAATGGTAAGGCTGCCGATGAATATATGGAGCAGGGGCTTCTAGACTGCGAATGGTCCGATTACGCTCATGATAAGATGGTATTTCAGGCAAACATTGAGGTAGACGGTCTAGAGTACGATACCTTTGACTTTGTGGAGTAAAAAATAGGTATTATAGTTATTATAGTAATTAATTAATTAATCTTTTTCTCATCGTCTGCTTGCGGTGCCGGTGCCTCATCAGGCTTCTCCTGCATCTCCTTCTCTTCCTCAGTCTCATCTACAAACTCCGCCTTTTCCTCGTCATAATTATTGCGATTACGGTTGAGATACTTAACAACCTCCTCTAGAACATTGTTTAGATTCTCAACCTCCTCCTTGAGATGCCGGATTTGCGCATCTTTATTCTCATGCGTAACGAAATTGTAGAAGAAGAACCGCACAATATTCATTAGGAGTCCAATAGTTGAGAAGAATGTATAATACTGAATGAAATGCTCAATAGAGTTGGCAGTAGAGTAGTCTAGAAGCTGTAGTGACGGCATAGTGGGGTAAGTGAGGATGAATTTGTGTGCGGGTTGGCGCTCAATTTTTTAGATTTTTTGATAAAATTTGAACTTGCTTTTGTCGGTTCTGTAAAACAGAACAACAAAAATGGCATCTATTACTAGACTTTCTGGCTCCTTGATCCGCATTAGTGGTACTAACTTTGGAATGTTAAAGTATGTACGCCTTGTTCCTACCAACTCTATTATGTATATCAACATACTAGACCGATGCCTAGATATCCATTATAAGGATAAGAAGTCCTTTGATACCCTGCAATTTCCAACAAATACGGCACGAGATTTGGCGGTCGCTGTTGTTGAATCGTCATTTGGGGAGCCGAAGCAGCACCCTGTTGTAAAGGACTATCCGTTCTGATTTACGCACGGCGGGTCTTATTTTTGCGGGACTTGCGGGTCTTACGTCCTTTACGGGACTGGGACTGGCTCATGATACGATTTAACGTTGCAGTCGCATTTTTGTAATACTGTACATTGGCGGCATTTTCAGGAAACGCTAATTTCTTACCCATGATAGTCGTCTTCATCTTAGGCTTGGCTCCGCGACGTAATAGTACACGTTTCACCGCCTTGAACATCTCGCTACCCTTTTCAGGTGTATTATAACGCAGCAAAAGCACATCCGCAATTTGGCGGGGGGTCTTCTGGGCTAATTCGGGATCCAATGTTGCACCGCTTGGTGTCTCCAGATCGGTGCCAAAATACATTGCCTCCTCTACCATCTCAGGCGATCCCGTCAACACAGCCAAGTGGAGCGGGTTCATTCCTTGATACTCGCTACCATCCTGAGGGTGGATATATGTGCTTAAAAATGGTCTTAGACCTGCGTAACCCAGTTTCTCAACATTGTTTCTCAACTTGAAAGTATTTTGCCGTGCGACTTTTAATCCCTCAATGTCTCCGCTGACAATAATATCCATGATCTGTTTCATCGCTACCATCGGGGCACTTGATACATTGGACATGTTCCTCTCTAATTATTTATAATAAAATATTCAACTGAAGCACTACTAGTACATCGGTTGTAGAAATTTGTTGGGTTTTATAAGGGTATAGAGTGGAATGGCGTTGTATCAGTCCAAATAGATGACACCAATAGTGCTTTCTCTTTGACCTGTGCTAATGTAAAGTCTTTTTTGAAGATATTACATGCTCCGCAACACGGCTTAACATTATCTAGAGTATATTCACGTCTAGAATTATCTACTCTATCAAGTCCAACTCCTTTCTTACTAGTAAATCCACAAAGGTAGCATGGTTTCTTAATAAGGATATACCATTCTTCCTTTGTAATATGAAATGGTAGTTTTCTCGTTTCTTCGGAATGTTTCTTATAGTTAGCCCAACTGTTTGATGTAGTATTTATATAATATTGTTTCCATTTTACATAAAAGTCAGCCGATGGGGTTTTGAATCCGCTAATAATCTTACAAAGTTCAATAAAGAATAAGGGATGATATACATGTTTCATCATATTACACGTTTCACAGCAAGGTACACAATTATTTTTTTCATAACCTTTGCGATTATCCAAGCGATCAATGCCATTTATTTCTTCATTTTTGAAATATTGGCAATAATTACATTGAGATAATACAAGTTGTTTAAAATCATCAAATTGAAGTCCTATTGTATAATTGCGAATCTTAGCACTCCTTATGTAATCTTTGTAATATATTTCTAAATTTTTAAAATGTTCATTTTTATAATTACGAATCCTATCAGTTCGTTTACTATTTTGTACAGCATTATATTTATTACAAGATTTACATATTTTACTAGGCTTATTATATCTTGTTTTGAACTGTTCATAATCTTTTCCACAGTTTACGCATAATTGCTTTGTTACTGTAGGTATATGTTCTAAAGCATTATGTAATTCAACACGCTCTTTACGAATTTCTTTCTCTTTATTATAAGACTTTTCTCTACATTTATCACAAGTCGTATAACCTTCTTTACATATAGTAAAGCATCCTCTATCTATATCACAGTAACGGATACCTTTCTCCTTCTCTTCATCACGGTATGTATCTCTGTTGTGTTTCTTACAATATTTATCACCTGTAGTTTTGAATTTACATCCTTCATGACCACACTCCGTAGTCTTTTTACATATACACTTTTTACAATCTAGGCAAGAACCCTTAATTGTGAGAATGGCATCACATCCACGAAAGAAGAACCTGCAAGGAATCTTACTATCTTTTAGTAGTTGTTCGTGCTGAAAGTTACGCTGATGCCGACCACAGTATCCGTTATCAGATGGTGGAAATTGGCACGAAAGTCCCTTCCTGGAACCCTCTAAGACTATAGCTTTACATGTCTCCATTTATTAAATGCTGACATAAGAAAATTTAGTTTTATTCAAATTTTTTGTCCTACTGTATTTTCCAAAAAAAACAGAAAATAAAAAATTTTGTACTGTAAATACAGTACGTTTAGTTGCTGTAAGCAAGTCCACCCATACCAGACATGATACGGAGAACGTTGTAGTTGACGGCGTAGATGCGGACCTGCGCGGTGTTGTACGTGTTGACCGTGTTGTTGGAAAGGGTGAGGAGAAGGGTGGCGTTATCAATACGCGAGAAGTTGCAGCTGCCGCTGGGCTGGTGCTCTTCTGGCTTGAGGGCGAAGGAGTAGACGTTGATGCCGACGGCTGGGATGTTCGTGTGGTGCTGGTAAGGCTGGACCAAGTTGAAGTAGCGTCCCTCGCGCTCCGTGAAACGATCGTGACCGTTGAGCTGGATCTTGGCGACAACGACAGGGTTGTAGCCCGCCATGCCCTCCACGCGCGTGACGGAGTAGCCGGACTCGAGCACCGAGCGATCCCACCAGTCGGAGTAGTTGAAGGGCTGCTGTCCCTTCCAGGGGTTCGTGACCGTGGGGTCGCATGAGACGAACGAGTCGCGCTGGACAACCCACACAAGCTCCTTTGTGGGGTGGTTGAAGTTCATCTTGATCTTGTTGGCAGAGGAGGTAACCGACTCACCGCCCGTGAACTGGAGCTGCTCGATCAGGTACTCGTGCGAGACCTGGGCGAAGCGGCGGCGCTCATCCGTGTCGAGGTAGATGTAGTCAACATAGAGCGAGGCGGAGACCAAACCGGCGGCGGCAATGCGCTGCTGGATGGGGTACGAGGTGTTCTGCACCGACACACCGCCCGAGGTGACCGTGGCGTAGTCCCACTCGAGGTTCTGGAGCGCGTTGAACTCGAGCCAGATCTTGACCTCGTGGTACTGGAGAGCAATGAGAGGGAGAGCCAGACCAGGGTTGCGGTTGAACCAGAACTGGAAGGGGATGTAGAGCGTGTACTCCGGCGCGCAGTTGCGGACCTCCTGGGAGGCGTGGGGCTCACCCGTGCCGCAGGCGTTGTCGCAGCCCTCACCGCCCTGGACGAGCAGGTTGGTGAGCTGGGGCACATTGCCTACCATCTCGGCGTAGCCGGCCTGGAGACCCGGCTGCTGGGTGAGCTCGTTCCAGATCTGGAGCCAGTCACCGTAGTGCTTATCAATCTGCTGACCACCGATCTCAACGTAGACGTTGTTGATGAGGTTGTGGCCAACCCAGTTGAGCCAGCGGAACTGGGCACCCGAGCCGTCCGACGCCTGGAGCGTGACCTGGGGGAGCGTGCACTGGAGGTACACACGGTGAATCAAATCACCGTTACGGGAGATGGTGCACTGCACCTTCTTGCCGAAGTTCGCCGAGCCGTTGAACGTCTGCTCAATGGACTCCATGGCGAAGTTCGTGTGGCGGCGGTACACCACCTTGAAGAATGTAATCTGCGGGTTACCCGTGAGGTAGATATCCTGCGCACCGTAAGCGACAAGCTGCATTAAACCACCGGAGCCCATTGTTGTTTATACCTGAGCCCGAGAAAATAATTTTTGGCTCCGGGAAGATTTTTGCCGAGATTCCGACCCCTGACGAAGGGGGCGCCCCGCACAGATTCTATGATAGTTAGGGTCTAAACACTGATTTTTGTGTTTCTTAGTATAATGTCTGAACCCCTATCGCTGGATGACCTATTAAGACCAATAGGTGGTACAACCGAAACGGCTGCATTTACAAATAGAACACCTAAGACATTAGAACCCGCAAAGACTCTTGAATCTTTCCATACACAACAGATTCATAAAATTCAGGAAGAAAAGACAAATCTTCCTAAACTGCGTACGGATCTAGCGGAAAAGAAAGCAAAACTTGCCGAAATTGAACGACAATTTATGGAACCTAGCGTTCTAACAACAGCAAATGATGTGCTGGTTTTGGCGAGCCGCCAAAAAATAGAAGATGAAATACATGTATTGGAAAAAACCATCAAAAAACTGGAAGATGGCACTGCAGAAGCGGATTACTTTTTACGCGTCGGCGACATCCTGTTTTCTTACAGTGATGCGCAAGAGCGTATTGCGGTTGGCGAAAAGCCGGCAGAGCCTATGACGAAGGGTCGTATGCCTGCCAATAGTGTTTATTCCTATTTTACGAACGAGATTGACGATAAGTCTATGAAAACAAATGACTTAATGCCTGAAGTGAAGAAAGCATCCGCAATTACGAATACTATTGGATTTAAGCGCGATAAGGCGCTAGAATCGTATTTAACGGCTCTTAATCCTACCGCTATTCAACACGAAAATAGTATTGCGTCCTCTATTACGGAAAACTTTGGCAATTGTGCTATTTGTGAATCCGAGATGTTATTTAACGAGACCTTTTTGGACTGCCCTCAGTGTGGATACCGTGACTATGTTCTGGTTGATTCCGAGAAGCCATCCTACAAGGATCCGCCCCGCGAAATGTCGTACTACGCCTATAAGAAAATTAATCACTTGAACGAATGGTTGGCGCAATTCCAAGCAAAGGAAACCACTGAAATTTCGCCCGCTATTCTGGACCAAATCCGACAGGAACTCCGTAAGGAGCGTATTACCGACATGAGCAAACTCAAGCCTTCCAAATTGAAGGATGTAATTAAAAAGCTAAAACTGAACCGTTGCTACGACCATGTAGCACATATTCTCAATCGTCTCAACGGTATTTCGGCACCCGTTTTGTCGCGCGAAGTAGAGGAGAAGCTTCGGTATATGTTTAAGGAAATCCAATTTAGTTTCGTGAAACATTGCCCTAAGAAGCGCTCAAACTTCTTATCATACTCCTTTGTACTTTACAAATTCTGTGAACTGCTGGAGTTGGATGATTATTTACCGTGCTTTCCTTTGCTCAAAAGCCGTGAAAAGTTATATATGCAAGATAAGATCTGGCAGAAAATCTGTGAAGATATGGGCTGGGAATTTATTCGAACTGTTTAAGAATAGTTGTATATATATTAGTAAACTCATAATTGTATATTGTTAAATATACTTCTTGAAATTTATCAGGATACTTCTTCGCTTCTAACAGTGCAATTTTATGCGCCTTGTTACTTGCTTCACTACATACGGGTAGTACTATGTTAATATCCGTATGTGGTTTTTGTGTTTGGCAGGTTATGTCCATGTATGAATACCTAAAGATTCATAATAACTTTTCGGGTCCAATTTTACGGACGCAATCTGCTTTATAAGATGTAGCGTCCCCATGCCATTCCGCGCCCAGGCTGATAGTCCTGATGACCAAACTCCTCTATACTATTATTCTGTAGGGCTTCTTGCCAGACCTGTGATGGACCGCGTGTATGTCCGTGATGCCAATCAGCGTTATAAATCACATCGTCCAAAATCACAAGGGTGTTCTTGCTGCTTAAACGACGGCAATTAAAAAAATCCGTCTGTGCGGTACTGTATTCATGTCCGCCATCAATAATTATTACCTCAAATACTGTGGCAGGATTCTCTCTAAGAAAGTTTAATACAGCACTCCTAGAATCGCCCAATACTAGCCGATGGCGACCGGGATAGGTCTTATCAATATATTCCTTCGCTGTTAGAATATATGGGTGAGAACCTATATCAAATGATGTTACTCGTGCGTTTGGATTATTCTTGAGGATAAGATCGGCGGAATGCCCCGCATTGAATCCAATTTCCATTATATGCGTCTTATCTGCTGTCAATTTGACGATCTCTTTCTGTTGGTCCGGAACCTCATTACTATTTCCCTCAAACTCCACAAAGCCGTGCTCTTTTAAACATGTATTGAGATCCATTATATCTGCCACATAGTGTTTAAAATTCAAGATATACCGAATAATCTAGATTAGGTCTAAATCTTACCCTAAATAGAGACATATTGAAATGCCCGTCTATGTAGGATTTGATATGGGTATTCGCAATCTAGCATATTGTGTTATTGAACACGGTGCTGAATGGGCTTGGTCCGTAGTTGCCTGGGACAATGTAGATTTGCTAGAAGGCGGCGAGACCGCCCAGACTGCCAAGTCGTGCGCCGGTTGTGGTAGTGGCGCAAAGTGGATTTGTGTAGGAGATGGGATGAAGTGGTGTAAGGGGTGTGCAACCGGTGTTCGTGTCAAGAAATCGGCTATAGCGAAGCCGTCTCTACCCTGTCTTCCATGCGCTGTCGGTGCGAAAGAACTCAAAGCACTTGCTATTGGTCGCGGGGTAGAGGCGAAGAAGATGAAGAAACCGGATCTTGTTTTGTGGGCTGAAAAAGAGTATTTAGTGCCCTGGAAACCGGTCAAGACGATGTCGGTGTCGTTGGATACGATTCGTCGTGCTATGAATACTTGGCTTAGTTCTGTGCTTCTAACAATGAGTCGTGCTACTGTCATTCGTCTCGAGAACCAGCCGGCGATGACGAATCCTACCATGAAATCGGTACAGATTATGCTCTACACACTATTGGCACATCGTTTGGAGACAGAGCATTCGTGGACGGGTGCGATTGAATTCGTCCATGCCGGCGTGAAGTCCCGAGGGGTGGCGGATATTAGTGGTGCGACGGCGGGTGCCGCGTATAAAGCGCGCAAGGACGGCGCCGAAGCCGATGTTGCCGCAATTTTGGCGAAGGGAGGAGAGGGGGCTGCTGGGTGGCGCGACTTCTTTGCCGGTCGGTCCAAGAAGTCCGATTTAGCCGATGCGTTTCTTATGGCGTACCGACGTAGCTGAGCCACTCCTCTCTCATTAACTCTTTGAAGGCGATAAAATCCATATCCGAATCCGGCATATACTGGTGTTTTACACCGTTGTCGCCCAGGTAATCAAAATAATCGTAATGGGCATCATCATCCTCGTTATACATA
>Ga0007816_1000342_pt1 | contig 13839 bp, 21 predicted proteins | sample CryBogCBE27Jul09_FD_71213 | JGI IMG/M metagenome (GOLD analysis project Ga0007816, IMG submission 71213) | Freshwater microbial communities from Crystal Bog, Wisconsin, USA - CBE27Jul09 | ecosystem: Environmental > Aquatic > Freshwater > Lake | place: Crystal Bog, Wisconsin, USA | collected...
GGAAGGCGGACTTTGACTCCGCTAATCTAGGTTCGAATCCTAGTTCCCCAGCCAACTTTGCCTCTTTAATTCAATGGTAGAATATCGTACTGATAATGCGAATACGGTGGATCGTAACCATCAAGAGGCACCATATAAATAAAGACGAAGGAGCGTTACCTTTATTGGGCACCAAAATGTATAAATAAAATCTGCCCACTCAACCTTTCGGTGTAGAGTAAGTAGTACAACTACGAGGTATTTAGGATCCAGCTGAACAAGCGCTATTCAGCACCTGTTGCGCAACAGGGGAAAAGATGAACCGAAGTTTTTATTATTCCGGCGTAGAAGAACTGGTAAACTCAGCAGACTGTTAATCTGCCGCGCAAGCACTGTTGGTTCGACTCCAACCGCCGGAGCCAAATTTTAGTTGACCATTTCCAAAATGTTCAATATAATATATTCAAGTTAGTAAATAGTTTCGTTGGGGGTTTAGCTCATTTGGTAGAGCAATAGCTTTGCAAGCTATGGGTGATCGGTTCGAATCCGATAACCTCCACCAAAGTTTGATGCAGGATGGAGAAACAGAATCTCGAGAGTCTCATAAGCTCTAGTTCCTGGTGCGATTCCGGGTCCTGCTTCCAGTTTGAAATGGATGGTTGCCTGAGTGGTAAAGGAGCGGGTTGCTAACCCGTCGCGGTGCAAACTGCGCGTAGGTTCGAGTCCTACACCATCCGCCAAATTAGGAGTTTTATTAAATGTATTTTACAGTAGACGAAGCAGGTGATGGAGTTGGCGCCCAATTATTTAGAAAGTTAAGTGCGATTGCTTGGGGAATCGCTAATCAATATAACTATTTGCATAAGAGAATTACAGGCGTACATTTATCTCGTAATGTAGAAGATCCGAGCCAAGATGAAATTGAAAAAATTAATAAAATAATAGATCAATTTGTAATAAATCTCGGTTGTGATTTTTTTGATCCAATCAAACATCTTGATATACATCATTGCATGCATAAATTAGAAGCTGTACGCGATGACGCTAGCAGATGTTATTCTCGAGAAGTACTTAAGAAAATTTCAGAGGCATATCCGGCGAAAAACCCAGAATATTACGGAGATCATTTTAATATTGCAATACATATTAGACGAGGTCTTGATATTGAAAGCCCGTATTCTGAATTTTATCATCTCGAATCAACTCATAAATATCGATTAATTTATGATATGTCTTTGTATAAAAATTTAATCAATAAATTAAAAATTAAATATCCTCAAGCAAAAATACATATTTTTTCTTGGGGAAATGTTGATGTTGGCGTTGAATCGGATGATATGATTTACCATATAACAGATAATCCAACTAAATTTGTAGAAGATTTTAATGCGTTAGCTACTGCAGATCTACTAGTTGTTGGGTCGAGCGGATTTAGTATGTCTGCAGGGTTTTTTAATAAAAATATTGTAATTACAAATCATGACTTTTGTAAAATACTTCTTGCTGAAAACGGTCTAGTTGCTCTTCCTTTACATTGGTTTGAAGATTGTAATTATATTCTAGGAACATAATAAATGAAAAAAGATTCTAAAATTTATGTTGCAGGACATACAGGTTTATTTGGGTCTGCCATTGTAAGAGAATTAAAAATACAAGGATATACTAATATTATATTGCGTTCTCGATCAGAACTCGATTTAATGGATTCAAAACAAGTAAAAGAGTTTTTCCTACAAGAGCGACCAGAATATATCTTTGATTGCGCAGCTAAAGTCGGAGGCATACAGGCTAATTATACAAAACCAGCAGAATTTCTTTACGAGAATATCCAAATTCAAAATAATTTAATTCATAATTCATATTTGGCAGGGGCAAAGAAATTTCTATTTGCAGGTTCGGTATGTGTGTATCCTAAATACGCACAAACTCCGATCAAAGAAGAATCATTTTTAGAAGGATATCTCGAACCAACAAATGAAGCATATTCTGTTGCAAAAATTGCTGGTATAAAAATGTGTCAAGCGTATTCTAAACAATACGGTTTAAAAACTATTTCAGTTATGCCTCCGAATTTGTTTGGACCGAATGATAATTTTGATCCAAACTCCTCTCACGTTATACCTTCTATGTTTACTAAATTTAGTAAAGCAGAATCAGAAATAACTTTTTGGGGTGATGGTTCTAACAGGCGAGAATTTTTATATTCTCAAGACGCCGCTAACGCTTGTATATTCCTAATGAACAGTGATGTAGAAAAAGGCGAATTGATTAATATCGGAACTGGCAACGATATTTCGATAAAAGACTTGGCAGAAATTATTGCTAATATTTTTAAATTTACTGGCAAAATTAATTGGGATACAAGTAAACCTAAAGGCGCACCGAGTAGATCAATAGATTGTACGAAAATTTCATTGTTAGGATGGAAAATCGATCATAACCTAATTGATAGATTAAATAAAACTTATAATTGGTATATTGAAAATAAACAAAGGTATTAAAAATAATGAAATGTAACATAATAACCTCAATGAGTAGACCTGAAAATATAAAATATATGCTAGAAGTATTAAAATCAAAAGATATTATCTGGCATATCATTACGGATGAAACAGCAACATATCCTTATGATTTCAGCGAATACCCATGGATTAAACACTATATAGCTCCCGAATCGAATAGAATTCCATATCATGAAAGACAATATTCAGCATTAAATTGGTTTTTCAACAATTACAAAATGAATGATGAAGAAATTTACGGGTTTTTAAACGATGATGATTCCGTCGAAGAAACTTTTTTTAACAAAATATCTTTGCAAGAAAACTTAGATTATGACTTAATTATGGTATCTATGCTTAGAGGAGATAGACAACCTCCTTGCGATCCTGTGAAAGCGTATGGAACAGCTCCATTATATGCACAGCCTGGCATAGGAGAGGGCGGTATAGCATTAGAACAATTCTGGGTTAAAGGAAAAGTATTTGAAATGCGTTTACCGAACGGCGACGTTTTTTTATATCATCATAGTGCTGATGGATTTTGGGCTGTAAAAGTTATGCAACAATATAAAACCAAATATTTAGATACCGCATTTGTTTTATTCAACTATTTTGAGCCAGGAAGATGGTTATCTTTTGTGCCATGAATTAGTTGACAATTAGTATATGTTTGTTATAATAGTTTTCATTTAAGGAAATAAAATGCAAGAGTATAAGCCAACTAGTAGTTATCGTATGTCACGACAAGCCAAGCAGATGTTGTCCAGGATTTTAGATCCTGTTGAACGTGCTGCAGCCAAATGGTGTGTTATTCAGAGTGAGTTGCATCTGCAATTCGCACCTAAGCGTAACCCGCTTGATAAGGATCGTGCTGCTAAGAGCAATCGTAATACTAAGGATGATGACTCTACGGAAGAGTAAATAAGTTTACGCCTTCTAAGCATTGCTGGCGATGCACCGGATTTGTAACCCGGGGATAGTCTGTTCGATTCAGACAGAAGGCACCAAATTAGACGGACCTGTAACCATATTCCGTCTCCGCCGGAGCGAAAACAGGATGGGCTGCTGCCGCGGGGTTTGACTGTTTCCTGACACACAAATAACAGTCATGGTTTTAATGCCCGGTTAGTTTAATGGTAAAACTCTGCTTTTACACGGCAGCTACGGCAGTTCGATTCTGTCACCGGGTACCAGTTTACTCTGCTTGGAGATAGACATTTGTTCTCCGAGCATAAATAAAAGTATGTTAGATTTAACAAAATATCTTAATTTAGATGGAACTTATACCAGTCCAAAAAATGGTAAAACATATAAAAGTTTAAAGGCGTTTAAAGCACATTGGTCCAATCCAGGAACAGGAGGATGGAAGAATATAAACAATACTAAGAAGGAATGCCAGTATTGTTCTAAAAAAGTTAATTTACCAAATTTAGTTAAACATGAAACTATTTGTTATTTAAATCCATCTAAAACAAAATTTTGTAAAGTTTGTAATAAACCAATTAAAAATTATAAATCTTCTAAAGGGACTTGTTCGCACAGTTGCTCTAATAAATTTTTCGCACATCTAAGAAATAAACCAGAAAAGTATTCTAGATATCAAACAATTTGTTTTACAAAACATAAAAAAGAATGTATAATCTGTGGCGAAGATAAAATTATTGCAGTTCATCATTTAAATGAAGATCACCATGATAATAGAATAGAAAATTTAATTCCTTTATGCCCTACCCATCATCAATATATGCATAGTAAATATAAGGAATTAATAGAAGAAAAAGTTATAGTTTATATAACTGAATGGAAGAAAATAAATCAGGGTGTCGCCTAGCGGCTATGGCGCTAGTTTTGGGTACTAGTAATCGTGAGTTCGAGTCTCACCATCCTGACCATATCTCGACCACTTTTAAAATATGAAAATAAAAATTACAGATCAAGATCCTGACCGGCATAATCACATAGAATATCCTATGGAGATTGGAGGTCAGGCTTTTGCGCCTGTAAAAATCGAACAAGAAAAAGATCGTATGTTAGCTGTAGCACAACTTAGTGCACAACAGGAATACGATCGTATCATGGAATCTGTTGCTATATTACAACGGCAAGCACAAGCACTACAAAGACGCATGCAATTAACTGAAATGGTACATGCTGCTAAATTTAGTTTTGTACCGATTCCGGGTAAAAATTATTGGTTAGTCGAAAATACTAAAAAATCTCAAATCATTCTAACTCCAATGGGACCTTCAGATTGGAGTTTCTCAGCACCTGAAGAATATAAGTATGTTGCATATGTACGTTGTTTAGGTGATCAAACTTGGCAAGAAATTATAGAGCCCGATTAGCTCAGTTGGTAGCAGCAATTCACTAGTAATGAATAGGTCGGCGGTTCGAATCCGTCATCGGGCACCACATAGAAGAATTAATAATGATTAAAACAATTTTAATAACAGGCGGCGGCGGGTTTATAGGGCATCATTTGATACAGATGTTTCTCGAAACTACAGATTATAATGTAATCAGCTTAGATAGATCTATTTCAGCTAGATTAGAGGAATTAAAAAAAATATTACCGTCATATTTAATACAACGTTTGTATATAGTTCAACACGATCTAAGAAATCCGATCGATCAAACTATCGCTGATAAAATAGGTTCAGTAGATTTTATAATTCATATGGCAGGTAATGCTAGCGTGGCCGCTAGTATTTCAAATCCATTATCATCTATAATAGATAATGTTATCGGAACATGCAATATTCTCGAATATACTAGAATGTACTTACCTAATATTAAAAAGTTTATTAATGTAGGAACAAATGAAATTTTTGGTAGAGCAAATCCCAAGGTAGATTTTCATGAATATGATAGGTACAATAGCCAAACTCCATACGGTGCGTCTAAAGCAGGCGCTGAAGAATTGTGCGTTGCCTATAAAAATACATATAACCTTCCGATCAACTGCGTTCATATCATGAATGTATTTGGTGAGAGGCAAGATAATAAGAAATTTATCCTATCCACAATAAGAAAAATTCTAAATAATGAACCGATAAAAGTTAACCCAGGAATTAATAAATGGATGTATGTTTCGGATGTATGTAGTGCAATAAAATTTATTTTACATTTGGAAATTAATTCGCCTCATTGCCAAAAATTTAATATTGTTGGTCGAGAAGAAATAAGTAATCTAGTAGTTGCTCGAACAATTTCTGAAATTTTAAATAAACCTTTAATTTGTGAATTAATGGACTATCAAGTAAATTCGAATCATTTTAGATATAGTATGAATGGCGATTACATGAAATCTCTAGGATGGGAACCAGAAGTTTCCTTTCAAACGGGGATAAAAAATATGATTGAATGGACATTAAAAAATACAAGGTGGATATAAATGTTATATAAAAATTTAAACGACTGTTTAGTTTGCGGATCAAAAAATCTAGAACTTTTTTGTGATTTGGGTAATCAACCGTTAGCGAATAATCTTAAAGATACAGCCGATCAAAAAGACCAACTATTCCCATTAAAAACTAATGTCTGCAAAGATTGTTGGCATAGTCAATTGTCTGTCGCAGTAAATAGAGAATTGTTATTCAAACACTATTTGTATGTTAGTGGTACAACGAATACAATGGTTAACGAATTTGATGCTGTGGCAAGAATTATTACAAAAGAAAACGAAAATAGTTCTAAAAAGATGCTCGATATAGCTAGTAATGACGGAACATTAATGCGATCATTTATTAAATGCGGATGGGATGCCCACGGTATCGACCCGGCTGAAAATTTAGTTAGTGCCTCGCCATTAAGATTTAACATGATTTGTGATTTTTTTCCATCAGAAAAGTTAACTGATACTTTTGATGTTATCACTGCGTTTAACGTATTTGCTCATGTTCCGAATCCTGTCGAATTTGTTACTGCATGTGCAGATCGTTTAAATGATAACGGAACATTATATATACAAACTTCTCAAAAAAATATGATTCTGAATGGCGAATTTGATACAATATATCACGAACATCATTCATTCTTTTCCATTAATTCAATGGCTACAATTGTAAATCGAGCAGGAATGTATTTACATGATGTCGAATATCGCCCAATTCATGGAACTAGTTATCTCTTTAAAATAAAGAAACTTCCGGCCGGCATTAAATTTATTAAAACAGAAGCCGTTGAAAATAAAATGAAGGAAGAAAGCGATTTATATCAATTGAATACCTACAAAGTTTTTAATAAAAAGGTTCAAGAAAATAAGAAAAAATTACAAGATATAATTGCAAACTCAACAAAATCAGTTGTAGGGTTCGGCTGCGCAGCAAAAGGCGTTGTTCGTACAAATTATTTTGATGTCCATCACAAATATATTGTTGACGAAAATCCTCTTAAAATTGGTAAAGTAATCGGTGGCGTTAATATTCGAATTGCATCACCGGATGAATTTAAAAATGATCCAGAACCTTTATTAATTATTGTATACGCTTGGAATTTATTTGATGAGATTGTAGGCAAAATTAAAAAGCTAAGACCAAACATGAAAGATGAAATAATTTCAGCAAACATTTAAAGGATTGAATATGAGTAAAGGTAGTAGAACTAGACCTATGTCGATTACTAGAAAAACATTTGATAATAATTGGGATCGAATTTTTGGAAAAAAGGAGATACTTATGCAAGTTAAAACGAACGATAAAAAGGCAGGAACATGCGGCTGCGGGCGCAGCCCAACCGGTAATTGTATCGGATGGCACGGAATGAATGAAGAGCAATTAGCTAAAGCTAAGGCACTTTGGGAAGAAAACCAGAAGAAATAATGAGATTGTTAATAACCGGTCATCGCGGATTCATCGGTAGCAATGCATTATCTTATTTTAAGAAAAAGCATGTTGTAGATACCTATGAATATAATCAAAGTTTACCTGATCTCTCTAATGATTATGATTGGGTATTACATTTTGGCGCTATAAGTTCTACTACAGAACACGATATAGAAAAAGTCATGAGACAAAATTATGATTTTAGTTGCTGGCTTTTAGAAGAATGTAACAAGCTTAATATAAAAATGCAATATGCTAGTTCTGCTAGTGTGTATGGGTTAGGTAGGGATTTTAGAGAAATAGCACCACCGGATCCACGTACTCCGTATGCATGGAGTAAATATCTTTTTGATAGATATGTTTCTACACATAAATGGAATACACTCGTGCAAGGTTTTAGATATTTTAATGTCTATGGCTCGAATGAACATCACAAAGGTGATCAAGCTAGTCCGTATCATAAATTCACACAGCAGGCTATAGAAACCGGTGTTATTAAATTATTCGAAGGCAGTGATCGATTTTATCGAGACTTTGTTCCAGTTGAATTAGTTGTGCAGACACATGATAAATTTTTATCAATAACAAAGAGTGGAATATGGAATATAGGTACAGGTAAGGTTAAAACCTTTCAATTAGTTGCTGAAGAGGTTGCTAAAAAGTACAATGCTCGTATAGAATATATACCTATGCCCGAAAAATTAAAAGCTGGGTACCAAACGTATACTTGCGCAGATCTTACTGCGATTAGAGAGGCACTGAGTGGATCATAAATTTATTATAGTTAATGGTACATTTGACATTTTGCATTTAGGACACATTAGATTATTAGAATATGCCAAAAGTCTCGGATGTTATCTTCTTGTATTGATTGATTCTGATCTTAGAGTGCAGGATTTAAAAGGTCCTACTCGTCCTATTAATAATCAGAAAGAAAGAGCAGAAATGCTTTCAGCCATTAGATATGTCGATGAAGTAAAAATATTCGGTAGTGATCAAGAATTGAAAGATCTCATTAAAGAATATAATCCTGATATCATGGTTAAAGGTAGTGATTATCGAGATCGACCTATTATAGGCAGTGAATACTGTAAGGAAATTAAATTTTATGAATATATGGAAGGCTATTCAACCACGAAAAAAATATCAAGTATTATTAATCGGTGATAGTTGCACCGATGTTTATCAGTACGGAACCGTAGATAGAATAAGTCCTGAAGCTCCTGTTCCTATTTTTAAATACAATTATACTGAATCTCGCCCAGGAATGGCCGATAATGTACGTCTTAATCTTGAATCATTCGGGATTGAGGTTACAGCATTGCTAGGGCCTAATTCAATAAAGACTAGATTAGTTGATCTTCGCAGCCATCAACATGTACTAAGGATTGACGACGATGCTAAATCAACTCCTATGATATTTGACCCTAAAATTGATTTAACACAATATCATGCAGTAGTTTTTAGTGATTATAATAAAGGGTGGGTTAGCTATGAATTGATCGAGGCAGTTCGTCAGAGATTCGGAGGAACAATTTTTATTGATACTAAAAAACAGGATCTAGCTAGATTTTGGAATTGTTATGTCAAAATCAACGAAACTGAATATAATAATAGATGGTCTATTAATGATAAGCTAATTGTTACTTTAGGTGATCGAGGTGCAGTATATAAAGAGCTTGAACGAAAGGAAATAGAATTCCCATCAGACTCTGTCGAGGTAGTAGATGTCTGTGGTGCCGGAGATACATTTTTAGCAGCCTTGGTTGCAGAATACTTAAATAGTAGAGATATTAACAATGCTATAAAGTTTGCTAATTGTGCTAGCGCTATAAGTGTGCAACATAGCGGAGTTTATGCATTGACTCGAGAAGATATTAAGAAAATTAAAAAGCGGGATTAATTCAGTGGTAGAATGCAACTTTGCCAAAGTTGATGTCACCGGTTCGAGCCCGGTATCCCGCTCCAAACTTATAGGTGATTAATGACACGTTTAGAAGGATATGTTGAAAAAGGTTGGGGTCATGAGTTAATTTGGGCCACTAATAACAAATATTGTGGGAAATTAATGAAATTTAATAAGGATGCTAAGTTTAGCATGCATTTCCATAGTGAAAAAGACGAAACTTGGTATATACTTGATGGAAAATTTCTGGTAAGATGGATTGATACCAATACCGCTAAAGTAAATGGAAAAGAATTAAATGCCGGCGATGTTTGGCATAACCCTCCATTGTTACCGCACCAGGTGTTATGTATGGAAGCAGGCACTATTATCGAGGTTTCAACACCTGATAGCGTTGAGGATAATTATCGAGTATTGCCCGGAGATAGCCAACGATAAGGTCTGTTACTTAGGTGACAGACCTTTTTTTATGATTATTTTTTCTTAAATACTAAAATATTAAGGAATTTTTATGAAACCCCCAATTAATCCTGCTCGTATTGCAACCGCTAAGAAAAAATCAAGATGTATGAAATCCAAAGATGGTAATCATCAATGGAAAGAAGTAGGTGAAGTTCCTGGCGCCCAACAACAGTGCGCCTATTGCAATGTTATTATTAATTGGAAATAGTTTGACTTTTCATATAATTTTCATTAAACTGTATAAATGAAAACATGGATCACCAGCGATCTTCATTTCGGGCATGAACGTATAAAATTATTCTGCCCAGAAACTCGTGCACGTTTTAATGACGTAGAGCACATGAACGAATCTATGATTGTAGAATGGAATGCATTAGTACAACCAGAAGATTTAGTCTATATACTCGGTGACGTGGCTTTTACACCTACACAAGATGCAATTAAGATTCTTAAACGTCTTAATGGGGATAAGATCCTAATAGAAGGCAATCATGATCGTAAGCATTTAAAAAATGAAAACTTTCGAAATTGCTTTAAAGAAATACACAAATATCTTGATATTGTGTATAATAAAACTAAAATAATAATGCTTCATTATCCTATTGCGGAATGGGATCAAATGCATCGAGGGAGTGTCCATTTTCACGGGCATTTACACGGTAATCCTAACGGTTTAGAAAAATATCGTTGTCGAGATGTTGGGATGGACGCTACTGGTAACGTTGTTACGCTTATGGAATGGGCTATTAATGATGCATTAAAAGGCGAACCTAAAAAAGGGCATCACGGACCTAATCCTGATTTTAATAAGGGAGATTTATGACAGAATTAGAACAAGCTGAAGAATGTGTTAAACTAGCAAAAGATGCAATTGAATTTGTATTGCATTGTGCTAATGATGAGCGTAAACTTCTCAAAGAAAAGAATGTTAACGGACATTATGTTAAAGCTCTTAATGAACTTAATGCCGTTAAAGCACATGCAGAAGCTAAATTAAAGAGAGCACAAGCTCTGCTTACACAATAAGGATAAATTATGACTAAGAAACACAGGATTTTAAAAGAAGAATTAGAATATGTTTGTGCACAACGTAATCTAACACTTGCTCGAAAGGCATATCGTACCTTAAAAATTAAAGGCACTGCTACAGAAGAAGAACTCGAACGTGCACAATTGAAAGTAGATGCATGTAAAGAAAAAGCAACAATTGCTAATGAGAATATTTCTAGAGCAGGATTGAGCAAAGGTGCAATATGATTAATAATAGAATTGTTGATCTTGCAGTTAAGGCAGGATTAATCAATTATGTCGATAATGAAACTCCTCGATATTACTTTGTTGATAGCCGTGCAACTCCTACTGATGTAGAAGAGTTTGCTAAATTGTTATTAAAAGATATTTTAGATATTTGTAATAGGGGTGCCGAAACTCAGACTACTAGCGGCGGAGTAGCTATATTAGTGCGGCAACGATTTGGATTAAATGAGCAGTCGTAAGCGAGAAGGTATAGCTCCAAAGATTCTGCAGAATCTTGTGGGAACGGGAGAATCTAATTCCCCTTGGAGGTTCGAATCCTCCCGGCTGCACCAAGGTCACATTATTCGACGAAGAATAAAGGAAAAATTATGAAAAAAATTAAATGGCCCCTTATAGAAAATGCAATTAAATTCAACGATCGTCTTAAATTAAGTTATTTTTTACTTACAAATACGCATTATACTAACGGTCCTAAAGTTAGAGAATTTGAAGCACAATGGGCAAAATGGATCGGAAGCAAACATGCATTGATGGTTAGTTCTGGAAGTACTGCAAATTTATTGTTGTTATCGGCAATAAAAGAAAAATATAATTTAAAAGATGGAGATAAAATTTTAGTTCCAGCATGTACATGGGTTACAAATGTAAGCCCGGTATTTCAATTAGGATTTACTCCTATCTTTTGTGATATAAATCTAGAAAATTTTTCATTTGATTTAACTCATATGAAAGAAATTAAAAAGAAACACCCAGACATTAAAGTTATTTTTGTAACACATTTATTAGGGTTTAGTGCAGAAAATGAAGAATACTCGAAAATATTCCCTAAAGCATTAATTATCGATGATATATGCGAAAGTCACGGTTGTAAGAATATTAATGGAATTAAAAGAGGTTCCGATAGTTTGGCCGCTAGCTTTAGTTTTTATTTCGGACATCATATGACTACAGTTGAAGGCGGGATGGTGAACACAAATGATACCGAGTTATACGAACTCATGCGTATGAAACGAAGTCACGGATTAGCTAGAGAAAGTGGTAATCTAAAAAAATATGCTGATCAGTATTCTGATATTCATCCTCAATTTTTGTTTATAACAGATGGATATAACTTCCGTAGTTCTGAAATAAATGCAGTATTAGGTTTACAGCAGCTTCCTCGACTTGATCGATTTATTGAAGAAAGAAGGCATAATTTCTCTAAATTTATCGAAATTATTTCAAAATACAATAATCTATTTTATCCAATTTATTGGCAAGACGGAAATAGTAATTTTTGTTTACCATTTATTTGTCGAAACAAACATATCTATGAGAAACTTAAACAATTGTTTGATGAAGAAGGAATCGAACATCGTCCTATTGTAGGCGGGAATTTATTAAGACAGCCATTTCTTGAGAAATATAAATTCGGAACAGCGAGAGAAAATTCAAATGCTGATCTACTTAACGATAATGGGCTTTATATTGGAAATAGCCAATTTTTGAATAAAGATAATTTTAAAATTTTAGAAAAAATAATTAAATCATTAAATGATAGTAATCTAATATAAAATCCATATTTTATTAAGTATGCAGATAATGACTTTTTTAAAAATGATAATTACAATGTGTAGGGAGTATTCCTATGGCCAACATTAAATCATTTGATTGGTCGTCTTTAGATAGAAGATCTATTCGATCTTTTCTCAAAAAAACTACAAAAGAAATGGTTAACACCCCGTTAACTCCATTAACATTTACTAAAAAAGTAAGAAAACAAATCAGAAATGCAGGATTACCGATTAAAGTAACCAGTAGTTTTAGTGATAAGACTGAAGAAAATTCCATACATATTGGCGGATTATATGAAAGTTATAAAGATAAGAAAAATACTCGATTTATAACTATAATTTTACAATATAACCCTAATGATAAAAAAATCTACTATTCATATACAAAATTCGATAGACTTTGTACAGCTATTGCAGATACTATCTTACATGAGATTATACATACACGTCAATATCGAAGAAGAAATTATAAATCCATTCCCGGATATGAAAGTTTTGCCGATTCTGGTAAACAAAGGTTAAATCAAGAATATTATGGGCATAATGATGAAATTGATGCTTATGGATTTAATATTGCATGTGTATTGAGAGATCAGTTTAGAGGCAATCATAAAGAAGTTTTAAATTATCTAAATCAAGATTTACATGACCGCCGAATAAAAAAGAATGCCTATACAGATTATCTAAAAGAATTTAATTATGATCATAATCATCATGTGATTAAAAAATTAAAAAAGAAGATAGCTTATTACCTTCCTTATGCTGCATTAGGCAAACCCTATAAAACAACTGACTGGTTAAAAAAATAATAAGTAACTAACCTATAGAGTGTGACTAATGATTATTGATGCTTTTACGTTCTTCAATGAACTAGATATGTTAGAATCTAGATTAAAATTCTTATATCCTTATGTTGATTATTTTGTTATAAGTGAATGTAATTATACCCATTCGGGGAAACCTAAAGAGTTAAATTATTTAAAAAATTTAAATAGGTATAAACCTTATGTTGATAAAATAATATATCTACCTTATATTGTCAGTGAATTAGAATATCAAAAATGGAATTTTAATCAGAGAGAAATATTAGATTTAACATCAGACTATTGGAATATAGAGAGAGCCCAACGAAATCACATTTTATGGGGGATCGAACAATTTCCAGATGATTCTACAATATTCATTACCGATTTAGATGAAGTTATAAATCCTTTTATTTTTCCGGAAGTAATAGAACGAGTTAAACAGCAAGGTCATTGTGCTCTTATACAAAGAATGTTTTATTACAATTTAAATATAGAATCTGCTGTTAGATGGGCATCATGCGGAGTTGCTACTAAAAAAGAAATGTTTGCTCT
>Ga0007816_1000350_pt1 | contig 13744 bp, 14 predicted proteins | sample CryBogCBE27Jul09_FD_71213 | JGI IMG/M metagenome (GOLD analysis project Ga0007816, IMG submission 71213) | Freshwater microbial communities from Crystal Bog, Wisconsin, USA - CBE27Jul09 | ecosystem: Environmental > Aquatic > Freshwater > Lake | place: Crystal Bog, Wisconsin, USA | collected...
TTTAGTGGACAAACTATAACCAGTGTTTCCATAACATCTGGCACAATATATGGTGGAGGGTCAGGTACATTTACTATTGCAGGTAATTCAAATCCTGTAGGTAGTGGTGTATTAATATTCAATAGCGAAGCTAATGGTAATTTTATAGTTTATGATACAACATTAAATCAATGGACTAATGTTGTTCCTCCAACAGGAACATCAAATAATAATCAAGTTGCCATTAGCTATACTTCATTTAGTGGCAATACTCCAGGCTATCTAACAGCAACAATACAATCAAGTGTTATCACTAACAGTATGGTTAATGCTAGTGCAGGAATTGTCCAAAGCAAACTATTAATGCAGGCCGCTAGCACTTTATCAAGTGCTCCTGGTACATTTACACAAAGTAGTTTAGGATTGTCTGCATTCAATAGTAATGTATTCAGTACTAGCCAAGGATGGGTTGATTTAATTGATAGTACTAGTGGAACAACTGGTATAAAATTAAGTAAACTTGTACAGATTTCTACAGGATATGTATTAGGTAATTTTGGATCAGGCGGTGCAAGTCCAGGATTAGTAACTGCTGGAACTGTAGTTACACAAGGCGATGGTATCAAAAATGCATTATTTAATACTACTAATGGTACAATAACAGGTAATGCTAATTCAGCGTTAATGATGGTGCTATACGATGGTAGTAATACTAGCAATAATACGTATACCGTAATTGGAACTACTACTAGCGGTGCAAGTAATAAAATTGTTAAAACTGATAGCAATGGCGGTATAACTGCAAATTACTTAGCTATCGATAGTTTTAAAACTATTGATTCTAATAATAGTAACTTGTTCACATATTATACACCAGGCCAAGTTGCAGTAATGACATTAGCTGACAGCGTAGGAGGTGGTACTACTACTACAATTAGCGGTATATTAGATGCAACAGGCACAGTATTAACTAATCAAATTAGTACTAGTACTACAGACATTGTAACACCTGGTACGTTAGCTGGTGCATGGACCATGAACGGGTCATTTGATTTTAGTTCAGGAACATTAAAAACTAATAATGTTACTACAAGCGGAACTAGTACAACTACAACACCAGGTACACTAACAGGTGCATGGGCACTAAATGGTACACTAACAGGTGCATGGCAAGCGGCGGCTGGTGCAACTATTGACCTTGCTACTAATAACGGTTCAGGATCAAATGCAATTAACTTAAAAGTTATAAACATTACAACAGGTGCATATAATACCCAAGGTACTATTACTGGTACTTGGAATGTAGGAACTAATAGTCAACTTGCCGCAACATATGCTGACTTAGCAGAATATTATGAAGGTGATCAAGAATACGAACCAGGAACCGTATTAGTGTTTGGCGGTGATAAAGAAGTTACAACAACTACTCAAATCAATGACACTCGTAGTGCCGGTGTAGTAACAACTAATCCGGCCTATGTTATGAATAGTGAGCAAACTGGTATTAAAGTTTGTATAGCACTAGCAGGTCGTGTACCAGTTAAAGTAGTTGGTCGTGTGAAAAAAGGTGATATGTTAACAACAAGTGCAACGCCTGGATATGCTGTCAAGGCATTGAATCCAACTTTAGGTGCTGTAATTGGTAAGGCATTAGAAGACAAAGACTACGGCGAAGCCGGAGTTATCCAAGTAGCTGTAGGGAGAGTATAATGACACAACAAATTGTAAACATTGGCGCGGGGCCAAATGATAAAGCAGGCGATCCGTTACGTATTGCATTTAATAAGATTAATAATAATTTTATAGAATTGTATAGCGGACTTCCTGCTCTTAGCATAAGTTCTACACCTCCAGCTAATCCTGCTGTAGGACAACAATGGTGGGACAGCCAAGATGGTAACAGTTATATCTATTATAATGGCAATTGGGTTCCAAGTACTAGTACTGTATCACTTCAAAGTTCTAATTATCGTACTGCTGTAGGAAATACAATTAATGTAAATTTTGCTAGCGATGGTATTATAGCATCTGCACTATCTGGTAATGTTGTTGTTACTTTTGTTAATTATACCCCAGGTGTTAAAGTTAGTTTAATATTAACTACTGCATCAACAAGCAATACAGTAACAACCGGTTTAACAGCTGGTCAATCTACAACTGGCAGTACAACTGTATCTGCCAGCGTTGTTCCAAGTACAATTATATTAGAATATACATGTACTACTACTAATATTAGCGGCGTATACGTTAAAATAAACTAACGATAAATACACTAAAGATTAATAATTATGACACAGCAAACTATCAATTTAGGAACTTACGCAAATGACGGCACAGGGGACGATTTGCGTACAGCGTTTACTAAGGTAAATGCTAATTTTGTTGACTTGTATACACAAATTTCACATATCAATGGTCAAAATATTGGTACTGGTCAAGGTATTTTTAACAATGATATAGCCGGTGTCTTACAGTTTAAATCATTTGCCGGAGATGGAAGTATATCTATCACTGCTAGTAGTAATACGATAACATTAGGAGTAGGTGCAAATCTACAACAAAATTTAAACACAAACGGGCATAATATTACCGGGTCAGGCGATATACAAACTACAATTTACGGTATCGATGTTAGAAGTATCCAAACTCAACTTCAAACTATCTTAAGTGGAAGTCTAGGAGACCAAGGATCCATCGATAGCCCAAATACTCAAAATTTCGATTTAGGACCTTTATAAGGTAGGAGAACATAATGGCATTACAGATAAGAAGAGGAACAGATGCACGACGTACAAGTATGCCGTTGGCTCTAGCACAAGGTGAATTAGTATATACTACAGATACTAAAAGAGTTTTCGTCGGAGATGGAACTACAATAGGAGGTACTCCAGTTTCTCCTGTTATTTCAGTCAATGGTCAAACAAATGCAGTAGTATTAACAACCGATAGTATTTCTGAAGGAACTACTAATTTGTTTTATACTGTTAACCGTGTAAAAGATACAGTAGGAAGTTTACTTACTACAGGAACACATACAGGACTAACAGTAAGTTATAATAATACAACTCATGCATTAAGTATTACCAACACAAATGTTATTAATACAGGTACCGCAAATAGTTTAGCATATTGGGCAAGTAACGGTACAGTATTAAGTCCAAGTGCTAGTTTAACATGGAATGAAAGTTCAAATATATTACAAAATGTTAATGGCACTATTATAGCAACATCTAATCTAAGTAGTGTTGCTAATATTATTCAAGAAACATACAATAATGTTGCTACTGGCGGAAACAGTTTTACATTTAAACGAGCACGTGGAACTAATGTTACGCCAACCGCAAGCGTGGCAGGCGATACAATACACAAATTGATTTGGGCAGGATACGATGGTACTAATTTTGTACCTTCGATAACTATTCAAGGTTCGATTAGTACTGCTTCTCCTGTATCGACTGGAATTGTTAATGGTTATCTTACATTTTATTTGGCAGATGGTACCGGAACACTCGGTGCTAGATTTGGCATTAGCGGAACTGGTGTTTCAACATTTGGTCCTAATTTAACAACTGATACAGGATCAGGTTCAATTTTAGTAAGACAAACAGTAAGCGGAACTAATACTTTATTATCTATAAGAAACTATTTTAGCGATGCTGTTGGTCCTACTATGAGCTTTAAAAAATATAGAGGTTCATATGCTACTTCATTAGCTGTACAACAAAATGATGTATTAGCACAACTCGATAGTTACGGACACGACGGAAGTGCTTCTCAACTTTCTGGTCAGATTAAGATGCTGACAGATGGAACAGTAAGTAGTGGTAAAGTTCCCGGAGCAATTGTTTTTTCAACCGCAACTAGTAATGGAGTATTAACACAGGCTCTAAAAATTGATCATACACAAAATGCAACATTTGCCGGAACTGTTACATCTGGTACACGTATTAGTGCAGTTACTCCTGGTAACTATACCGTTGATGCTAGTTCTGTATCTAATCAAGTAACATTAAGTATCGGCGGTACTGTGGCCTTTGCAAACTTTTCAGGAAGTATATTAGTTAACTGTTATAATTCAGGAACTGTAACACAATATCTATGTGGTGGTGGTACTACACCTGTTGCAGTAGGTTCTTCAAAAGGATCTGCTACAGGTACTATGGCATCTACTTCAGGAATTAGTGGGTATACATTCACTGCTACAGAAGCAGGAGTTCATAGTTTTTATGTAATCAGAACACGAACTGGTGCTTAAGGAATAACAATGGCATTAAATATCTGGACTCAACCTTCCGGTATAAGTCTAGGGACTTTTCCACAAGAAGATGCTGTTAGTATAGCATTACCTGTTTCTGGAGATAATGGTGTAACATATAGTGTTATCTCAGGTGCGTTGCCTGGTGGAATTTATATTTCAGGTAATCATTTAATTGGTAATCCTTATATTGTAGCGAATAATACTACATATAAATTTTGTATACGTGCTACAAATGGTAGTAGTATTTCAGATAGAACATTTTTTATTACAATAACTGGTCACAATGTGCCAATGTTTATTACTGCTCAAGGCGGATTGCCGATTGGGCCAGCTATGCAGTTATACACATTGGATAGCACATATGTTAACTATCAAATTGAAACATTAGATTTAAATGTTGCTGTTGGACAAAAATTAACATATTTTATTGCATCCGGTGACGGTGCATTACCGAATGGGTTAACTTTAAGTGCATCTGGATCGATTTCAGGATATATCGAACCATTTTTAAAATTAACACCTGCAGATGGCAATGGAACATATGACAATTCATATTTTGATGTAGTCGCATATGATTTTGCCAATAGACCAAGTGACGGTTTTGATAGTTATCAATACGATGATGTATTTTACGATTATAATTTAGCAAATGCTCCTCCTACTACACTTAATGCAAATTATCAATTTAGAGTTACAGTTACCGATGGTGTAAATTATGCTCAACGATTATTTAAAATATTTGTAGTAGGTACTGACCAATTCCGTGCCGATAGTACCAGTTTCAACGGAGTTGCTGACGATTTTACCAGTGATGCAACTTACTTAAGAACTCCAGTTTGGATTAATAATAGTAACTTAGGAACTTTTAGATCTAATAATTATCTTACTATACCATTAGCACTATATGATAATTTAGATGTATTATTCAGGGTAGAACCAACTAATGAAGAAGTATATGCTACAACTTATCAAGTAACTAATACAGATAATGTTAATGGAGGATTTTATCTAACCATTACTAATGTTAAAGGAACCCCATTAGCCGGTCAATTTTTAACATTTGATAATTATTTAGATGGAGCAACTGGCAGAATATATGAAATTCAATCAGTCACTCCGTTATTAAACAATAATATACGTTTACATTTATATTCAGCTCTTGAGATAGCAATACCAAACGGTATACCATTTTATATAGGGTCATTAAGCAAATTACCCCCAGGCGTTAACTTTGATATAGAATCCGGAGATTTATACGGTCAATTACCATATCAACCAGCTATAACTGAAACATACACATTTACACTTACTGGGACACGATTAGGCGATAATATATTTGAAACTCTAAGTGCTAGTAAAACATTTACAATTACAATTATTGGAAATATTGATAGTGTTATTACTTGGAATACTCCAAGTAATCTTGGAACTATTCCTGCAAATTACATTTGTACACTTGCATTAAGCGCATCGACTACAGTTCCAAATGCACAAATTCTATATCAATTAGAATCATTTGAAACTACAGGTGCAAGCGGAAATGGAGCAATAGCTACCATATATTTTTCAAATCAAGAAATTTCTCCGTTTAAAGCAGGACAACTAGTTCTAGTTTCTGACATGATTCCAGTTGGTTACAACGGATTGCAAAGAGTAATTTCAGCAACATCTAATAGTGTAAGTTTTTATAATATCACTCAAGGCGATCAAGTATTGCCAGGTACTGTTAGTTTAGATAATTTACCACCTGGATTAACATTGAATTTAGATGGTGAAATAACAGGTACTGTAAATCAATATTATAACTCATCTACTGGTGCATTAGGGTTAACTGCGGTTGATAATGGTAGTTTAACTTTTGATAAAAATACTACAAGTGTAGATAGAGTTTTTACATTTGCAGTCACTGCCAGAGATCAATACAACTATAGTTCTGTTACACAAGATTTTACAATTTCAATAAGTACACCTAACACAGTAGCATACAGTAATATAGTAACTCGACCTTATTTAAAATCAGATCAACGATCATTATGGAGTACATTCATTAATGATCCAAGTATTTTTACACCAGCTAGTGTGTACAGACCTAATGATAAAAATTTTGGTATACAGACCAATTTAACTATGTTAGTTTATGCAGGTATACAGACCGAATCAGCTGCCGCTTATGTAGGTGCAATGGGGTTAAATCATAAACTTAAACGTTTCCGTTTTGGAAGTGTTAAAAAAGCTGTAGCAATAGATCCGAATTTAAATCAAAGTGTATACGAAGTAATATATGTTCAAATGATAGACCCATTGGAAAATAATGGAGAACATTTACCAGAAAAAGTTGTATTAAATAACGGATCTGAATCCGATATTATTACAGTTGATAATAGTATTAATTTCTTTAACGCTCCTGCATCCGGTACAAATATCCCAGATACTGGAAGAACTAATAGAGATATACCAATGATAACTGTAGATAGCACAGGCTATGAAATTAGTAACCCAAATCCAGATACGTATTTCCCAAATAGTATTACAAATTGGCAAACAAGATTAAGTGGCGTGGGATTAACAGAACGTAATTATTTACCGTTGTGGATGCGTAGTATTCCTTCTGGTCAAAAACAACAATTAGGTTATACTTTAAGTGTTCCATTATGCTTTTGCAAACCAGGAACTGCTGATAAAATTATAACAAACATTCAATTTAGCGGATTTGATTTTAAATCTATCGATTACACCGTTGATCGATATATAATAGATTCCGTAACCGGTGAAACAGGCGATAAATACCTAGTATTTAAAAACGATAGGATAACAGTATGAGTAACATAAATGCTAATGCAATCAACACAACTTACCCAGTAGCAGGACAAGATAACGATAGTCAGGGTTTTAGAGATAGTTTTACAGCAATACAAGCTGGACTAGCTACTGCAAAAAGTGAAATTACAACTTTACAATCTAATTCTGTATTAGTAGCAGATTTAGCTACAAGTACAACTCCTGTAGTTAACAATTTATTAGGAAGTACTATTAGTAACGGTATTTTTTTACAGTTTAACGGACAAGCTGTTGGAAATATTCCAGTCAATTCTACAGGAGCAACCGTTAATATCAATAGCGGCCCTATCCAACAATTTACACTTTCTGCTGGTGCAGTATTAACAATTACAGGATGGCCTGTTAGCGGCCTATGGTCAGTAATTAGATTAATTTTAAAAGGTGACGGTTTAGCTAGTTATATTGCAACTATACAAGGTACCAATCATACAGGCAGTAATAGCACTATCAAAGTTCCTACAAGTGGATGGAGCGGTTCAACTACATCAACTACTGCTCAACAAACACTAGATACCACCCATTACGAAATTATCGAAGCATGGAGTGTAAATGGCGGTACTACTGTTTTCTTAAAAAATGTAGGCGAGTATTAATGCATCCATTAGCAGGCGATCTTTCTGTTCTTAAAGATTCTGAACTTGAATCGAAAATACATGATTTAACAAATAAGTATTTTATGGCACAAGGTACTGATCTAAAACATCAAATTTCAATTATGTTACAGACATACAATGAAGAAATGAGCAAACGTCGCAAAGCTTCTTTGGATAAATTGATGCAATCGAGAGATAAAAACCTTGACAAACTTATTAATGTGCGCTAAAATGCCCACATGCGTCAAGATAAATTCGGTAATCCTATTTTTAATACACAAGATATATTTAAATTCCTTTATCAAGGAAAATTAACTAACCTCAAAGATCTTACAGTAGATTATACTGAAGAAATTGAAGAGTTAGAAAAAACTGCCGGATTTACTTTTCAAAAATTTAATGAGCAATTAGACCAGCTAGATATTGCAGATTTTGATAATGCGCTACAAAGTGACTGGTTTATGCCTGAAGAATACAAAGATTTTGATGTAGAACATTGGTGTATATCAAAATGCACAACTCCTCAACAAATTAAACGTGTCGAAGATGAAATCAATGCATTTAAAGAGCGAGGAATGATACCTCTACTGCAATGGACCAAACATTTCGTAGATACATGTCACGAAAATAATATTGTTTGGGGAGTAGGTCGAGGATCAAGTGTAGCAAGTTTTGTACTCTACTTACTGGGTGTTCATCAAATAGATTCGGTCAAATATAATTTAGACTGGCAAGAATTCCTAAGATAAGTATAGTTATAATCCAGGAGATTAACAATGGCAAAAGAACCACAAAGAAAAATATATCGTACTGCACGTGGTGTAGAAATTGATATGGGTAAATTAACACTTCAAAATGAATTAACCCCAGCTGTCGGCAATGCAAAAGTAAATGCAAGGGGCGATAAGTTAGGACCAGGTGGAAAAATTATTGCAAAACGTGAGCAACTACAACCAAGTTCTACCGGAATACCTAATCAAATTAGTAAGAAAGATGTTTCCAATATGGATCCGGAAGGAAACGAGTAATGGCAGAATCAAAAGGCATCGGACACGTAGGATATAAACCTAAAGTAGAAGGAAAATTGATTCCTCTTAAAGATAATGTTCTTATCACCGATATGAACTTTGATAGTCGTATATCAAAAGGCGGCATTTATATTCCTAGTGATGACGGAAAAAGTGAAGGTGTACGACATCGTTGGGGAAGAGTTTGGGCAATCGGTCCTGAACAAAAAGATGTAGAAGTCGGTGAATGGATTTTACTCGAACATGGAAGATGGACTCGAGGAATTACAGTCGACGATCCAGATACCGGAGAAGAAATTACTATTCGCAGAGCAGATATTAAAGCAATTTTGATGGTAGCAGACGAAAAACCTGGAGAAGAATGGGAAACTATCGGTCAACATACCAAAACTCAAGGACAAGTGTTTTCACCAGACATGTTTGCACGTTAATCTTTCGAGTAACAGGTTCTTTGACAGAACCTGTTTTCACCTGTATAATAAACAAAAGAGGATTTTTATGAAAGAATTATGGGTTGAAAAATACAGACCTGCCGAACTTGACGGGTATGTATTCACAGATGAAAAACAAAAAGAACAAATTGAAAGCTGGATTAAAGAAGGCAGTATTCCCCATTTAATGTTCAGCGGTAATGCAGGAGTAGGTAAAACTACTCTAGCAAAAATTCTGATTAATAAATTAGGTGTACAAGACACTGATGTTATGTTTGCTAACGGTAGTAAAGAAGCACGTAAAGTAGAATGGGTCGATAAACTTATAAATTTTTGTCAAACAATGCCGTTTGGAGATTTTAAAATAGTATTAATCGACGAAGCTGATTATATGAATGTACATAGTGTGCAACCTGCACTACGTAATTTAATGGAAACTTATTCGAATAATGTTCGTTTTATTTTAACTTGTAATTACAAAAATAAAATTATTCCAGCAATTCATAGTCGTTGTCAAGGATTTCATATTGATAAAACAGATATTACAGAATTCACTGCTCGTGTTGCTACTATTCTTGTAGAAGAGAATGTAGAATTCGACTTGGATACGTTGGATACTTATGTAAGAGCAAGTTATCCAGATTTAAGAAAATGTATTAACAATCTTCAAATGCAAAGTGTAAACAACATGTTAACTATACCCGAACAATCATCAGATAATATTAAAGATTATAAATTTGAAATGGTCGAACTATTTAAATCTGGTAAAATTGCCGAAGCACGTAAATTAGTTTGTAGTCAAGCATTGCCGGAAGAAATGGAAGATATCTATCGCTGGTTATATGATAATTTAGAAATCTTCGGTGACGAAGCTATTCAAGATAAAGCTATTTTGATTATTAAACAAGGCATTGTGGATCACGCATTGGTCAGTGATCCTGAAATCAATTTAGCGGCAACTTTAGTAAGGTTAAGTCATTTACAATAATGATTTCTGTTACCAAATATCCTGTTCTAGTTCTAGGTGCACCTAGAACAGGTACAACTGTTATAAGTGGCAGAATTTTAAAATGTAATCCAGAAATAAAAGCTTGGTTTTTTGAACCAAACAATAACCAAGATAAATTTCAAAAATTTCTCGAGTATTCAAAAAATAATAATGATTATTTGATTAAATTGCAAGGAATTCCGCTTGCTACATATCCAACTTGGTTTTTAGATAAATTATATTCTAAAAATATGTACGTTATCAAAATGAATAGACAAAATGTTATTAATCAAATAACTAGTTTTTATATTGCAACTGTAAGAAAGAAATGGTTTTATTCAATGGATGATGACAGCAGATTTGTACCGGATGAAATAAAAATTGATACAAAATTAATAGAATGGAGCATAGAAGTAATTAAAAAAGAAAATGCAATAGTAGATTCAATAGAAGCCGATATGTCTATTGCATATGAATTAATAGAAAATAATATGCCTGCTAATATTCTTTCTTTAAAAACTCCACAACCTCCTAACTACGAAGAATTAAAAAAAGTTATTTCGGAAATTTACAAGTGAAACGTATATTAATAATGGGCTTGCCAGGATCTGGAAAAACAACATTAGCAGAATCCTTACGTCGACGGCTATGGGAAGAAGGTCGTACGGTAAGTTGGTTTAACGCAGACGAAGTACGCAAAGAAAATAACGATTGGGATTTTAGCGAAACAGGACGTATCCGTCAAAGTATACGTATGAGAGAACTGGCCGATTCATCAACTAATGATTATGTAATTTGTGATTTTGTAGCGCCTTTAGTTGAAATGCGTGATAATTTTTTAGCAGATTATACTGTATGGGTTGACACTATAGAATCCGGCCGTTATAGTAATACCAATGCAATGTTTATTAAACCTATAACTTATGATGTCAGAGTTACTGAACAAGATTCAGAAAAATGGGCCAATATTATTTTACAAGATATTATATTAGGAAATAAAGTATAATGGAATTTATAATACACTACACACCTTGGCTACTATTAGGAGTGCTATACGGGTTTATATTTGGAATTATTCCTATTGCAGGAGCAGGTACAGCATTGCTTACTGTATATAGTTTTATAGGACAATTCAAAGGAGATCCTTATAGCCTGATTGTGTTTACAACTGCTATTGTTGTAGCCGCAAGTGTAGGCGATTTATTTTCAAGTATAGTTATGAATATTCCAGGAGGCGGTGGTAGTGCTGCCACAATGGTAGACGGCTATCCTATTGCTCGTCGAGGCGAAGCCGCAAGAGCCATGAGTGCTAGTATTTTTTCAGCTGTTGCCCAAGGTACATTTTGGGGGCTACTTACCATTGTATTTTTACCATATTATGCACAAGTAGTCTTGGCATTTGGTATTCCAGAAATGTGGGCGTTTCTAATACTTGCAGTTACCAGCATTACATTTTTAAACAGCAAATATTGGTTTAGAGGTTTGCTAGGTTTGGGAATTGGAATATTTGCAGGACTTATTGGTTCGGATCCAGTTAGCAATGCACAGAGATTTACTGGTGGATGGTTTTATCTAGCAGACGGATTACAATTTGCTCCTGTTATGGCTGGATTGTTGGCATTGCCTGAAATACTACAAAATATATGGTTTAAGAATGGATACTTAAAAAGTCCAACCAATAACTGGGAACAAATTAAACAGGGTTATTTTGATGCATGGAATAATCGATGGTTAAGTTTCCGTAGCGGATTAATTGGCGGAGTTATTGGATTATTGCCAGGTATTGGCGGTCCTATTGTAGACTGGTTAGCATACGGACATACTGTTGCAACAAATAAAAACGAAACTGTACCATTCGGTGAGGGGAATATCAAAGGTGTTATCGGGCCCGAAGGTGCTACACTGGCACAAAAAGCCACAGCCTATGTGCCTACAGTATTGTTTGGAGTCCCGGCCGCACCGTTCGAAGCGGTAATCATGAGTCTATTGGCTTATGTAGGTTTAGACTTAGGTAGTCCTAAATTATTAGGTAATAGTTTATTTTTCAACGCACTAAGTTTTGGCTTTATGGCCAGTATGTTTTTAACATTTATTATTAGTATTTGGTTTATTCGATACGCTACACTTATAACACGTATTCCATTTAAATACTGGGCATTTCCGTTAATTGCACTAATAACATGGAGTTGTGTCGACTATACCGGTGGTTGGGAAGATTATGCTATTCTATTTGCCATGACTGTATTAGGGTTAATACTTAAATATCTTAAAATCAGTAGAATTAGTTTTATCATAGGATTTGTGCTGGCACATAAACTAGAATTAATTACAGGACAATTCGTAGCACTTTATCAATTTAGTGATCTACTGCATCGTCCGATTAGTATTGTTTTAATTGCTTTAAGTATTATAATTGCAATTTACGGAATATTTTTTAATAAAACTACTATTAATTACACATAAAGGAAAAAAAATGAAAAAGATTTTATTATTTATTTTGCTAGCAATTAGTTCAATTGCATATGCAGACTACACAGTTATAGTACCAGGACCTGGAGGGTGGACTACTATTGTATTGCCTGAACTTGAAAAAAAATTAGGCGAACCTATTAATATGGAAATTATTCAAGGTGCCAGAGATATTCCAGCAGGTAATAAATGGGCTGAAAAATATCGTTTTGATAATAAAGCCATTTGGTTTAGTAACGGTGGACAAGCAGAAGCATATCTTATCGAAGATGTTAAATTTAATTTTAAAGACTATGAACCAATACTAGCACAAAATCTTAGTATTGTTGTAGGCTATAATAAAAATCATAGCCCATATAATGAGATGGTTAAGTTTGCGGCTGGATCAGGAATGAATCCAGATGCTATGGCAATTACCATGATGATCTGTGGCAATTTGCCTAAGATGGCAGATTACATGGAGTGTTATAAAAAACACATCAACTATGTTAAAGGTATGAAGCAACCCGAATCTGCACTTGCATATACTCGAGAAGAATTGAATGTGATTCGTCAAAATCCTTTTGATTATAATTTACAATTTGCCCCGTTGCCATTTAATCAAACATGGTTTTCAGCAGGACTGCTAGATATTAAGACAGGTAAAATTATGCCTGATCCTAATTACCCGGTAGGCACACGTAGTTTTCCAGAGGCATTTAAAGCCAAATGGGGTGTTGAGCCTAAAGGCGAATTCTACGATGCATGGTTATTAGTAAAAAATTATCGTGATGTGTTACAAAAAGTCTTGTGGGTTAACAAAGGTAATCCTAATAAAGATAAGTTAATCAAAGCCGCACGTGAAATGATTGCCGATCCTGAAGCACAAAAACGTATTGCCGCTAAATTAGGAACATATCCTTGGTGGGTAGGAGATGAAGTAACTCAAGCACAAAAGGCACTAGACAAACAGTTAACTATGGTGGCTCTTAAGAATTTAATTGTGTGGACTAACGATGCTTATGGAATTCAAGCTATTGTTAAACCAGATATTGTAAGTAAAGTAAAATAATAAAAAAGGGCTCTTCTAGAGCCCTTTTTAATGACAATCTAAAGTATTGCTACTTTATTCTCCATAAACCGCTAACACCTCCTTCACGGCATTATGGCGTTCGATGTCA
>Ga0007816_1000353_pt1 | contig 13597 bp, 16 predicted proteins | sample CryBogCBE27Jul09_FD_71213 | JGI IMG/M metagenome (GOLD analysis project Ga0007816, IMG submission 71213) | Freshwater microbial communities from Crystal Bog, Wisconsin, USA - CBE27Jul09 | ecosystem: Environmental > Aquatic > Freshwater > Lake | place: Crystal Bog, Wisconsin, USA | collected...
AGGCTATAATACTTGATGAGACGGCTACACAAACACTGTGGGTTAAACTGGCCGAAGAATGCTCATGTGACAAAGACCATCCGTTTTATGGAGATTTAGGAGTAGCTGCCAAATATCTAGGCCAAGTTGACAATCAACCACAACAAATATCATTTTCCTGGAATCGCCAACCAAATATTGCCGATGTTCCTGATGATCGCGAAGTATTAGAACGACTGCATTGGCAGATAAGTGAATTGGCCGATGCATGTGCAGACTCACATGCTGCTGCGAGACTTCGAGAAATTGCCGAAATGATTGCAGACAATGCTAAGCCAACCAAAGAAGATATCGATCTAGTACGCGAAGCCGTTGCCAGTAGCCTAACCTATGCAGAAACAACCATACCTGAACAAGCCGAACTAGACGAGTTTCTCAATGAGTTTGTGCCAGAAAACATATTTGCCGAAGATTTAGAACTGGTTGAAAACTATAATTTAGACGACGATGATCAAATGGATGAAGGATTTTTCGTTGTTATCGGCAATGAAGAGGATGGCGTGTTTGTGGGTATGGTCAATCAAGATGGAGGTAAATGGCGCGAGTCTACCATTGCTGGTACGCCGCCAGCAAACTGGGGGCATGGATACATGAGTTATCTAACTCCACAAGAGGTAATGGCAGGGATCAAAAAGGATTATGGAACTTATAACCAAGTAGCAGGTCCGTTTACTGATGAGCATGAAGCCATGCGGCATGCACACGATCTAGGACTAGAAGGCGGTAACGATCACTACGACGACTACAACGATGTCGTAGAAGGGTATCACATCATGCGTCCAATTGATACTGATCGATATCAGCAACGTGCAGGATTAGAAGGACCGTTCATGACCAGAATTGGTAAAGTTGTTTACTATGATCCCAAAGAAGGCAAATATTATGATCCAGACAGCGATTTTTATATAGATTACCAAGACTATGCTGCTATGAACAGTGACGGTGTCAAAGAAGGTGATGCATATGGGATAGCACAAAAAGCTCGAGAACGCCGGCAAGAAATAGCCTACAATAAAAAACAACGAGCAAAACGTTGGAATTTTGGCAACCCGTTACCAGATGATACATCAGCTGATAGCGACTTGGAAGAAACCAACAGCCAACCATGTCTCGCTTGTGGAGGTACTGGGCAAGAGTATGGAGAAACTTGTGTCAGCTGCGGCGGAACAGGTGACGACATTCACGATCCTACATACCAAAATAACGCTGAAGATCTTGATGAAACATTGTTGTTGCGCATTAAACGTCTTGCAGGCATGTAAAAAAATGGGCCCTAAGGCCCATTTTTTAATTATTATCTAATTTGCATCTGCCATCTGTGATAAATAGTATTGTTAGCAAGGGACGAAGGAGTTTTCCCTTGCTATCTTAAACCATTATTAGGCACACAAGGAGGCACACAAAATGGCACTAACTTTAAAAGAAATTCAAGCTAAACTACTAGCTCAACAGGCAAATAAAGACCGCGCTAAGAATGGCAGCGGATTTGTCGGCGACAATGCCGTTTACCCATTCTGGAACAATCCCGAAGGTTCGAGCGCAACTTTGCGATTTCTCCCCGATGGCGATGAGTCCAATGATTTTTTCTGGCTGGAACGGCTCATTATCAAGCTGCCATTTCCTGGTGTCAAGGGCGACTCAATGTCTAAGCCAGTTGAGGTACAAGTTCCATGCACTGACATGTGGAAGGCCAATACATGTCCAATTACAGCTGAAATCCGTCCTTGGTGGAAGGACAAAAGCTTGGAAGATATGGCCCGCAAGTACTACCGTAAAAAGAGCTATCTATTCCAAGGCTTTGTTACAGCGAATCCTAACAAGGATGATCAGGAACCGGAAAATCCGATCCGTCGATTTGTTATCAGTCCATCTGTGTTTGACGTCATTAAGTCGATTCTTATGGATCAGGATCTTGAGAATAGTCCTACTGATTATGACCACGGGCGCGATTTCTACCTCCTCAAGAATACTAAAGGAGGGTATGCAAATTATTCTAGCAGCAAGTGGGCCATGAAGGAGCGTGCACTAACAGCTGACGAAACCGCAGCTATAGATCAGCATGGTCTATGGAATTTGTCAAGCTTTTTACCCAAGAAGCCTGACGATGCACACTTGAATGCCATCATGCAAATGTTCCAAGCCAGTGTAGATGAAGAATATTACGATCCAGATCGCTGGGCACAGTTTTATCGACCAAATGGCATGCGGTTTGACAACACTGCCGACTCTGACAACAGTGCTGCAACAACCACCGCTGTGTCAATGCCAAAGGTATCGCCAGCTGGTAATCTCAATAAGATGGTCAACAAAGCTGAGGTAGACGAAGATCAATCATCTCCCTGGGAAGAACCCATCAAGTCTGTACAGTCTACAAATGACAAGCCAAAGCTACAGACACCAGACGATATTATCGCTGCTATCCGCGCCAGACAAGCAAAGAAGTAAAAACATACAGGGGAGGACTAAAAACCTCCCCTTGCGTTTTACTACAGTATAATCATTGATAATATTCTATTTACAGGAGAATAATTATGCGCCCTTTTGATCTTTCAAAGTTTAGAAAAGATATAACAAAAAATATCCCAGGTATTTCTCTGGGATTCCATGATCCCAAACATTGGGTTGATTCTGGTAATTATGCACTTAATTATGCTATTTCGGGCAACTTCAAACACGGTATTCCTCTAGGAAAGGTAACCATGTTTGCGGGCCAGAGTGGTTGTTTGCCTGCATCAGCCAAGGTTCGTATACGATATAAATTGAAATAATATACATCTCACGTGTCTAAATTACTCATAATTTGGAAAATGAATATAGACGCCGACCTAATGTAGTTGTTACAACCTTGTTAGAAAGTATAGGAAAAAATTATGTTTATTGAGCAGGAAGTTACTATAGAACTATTAAAAAATATGGTCGCTAGTAATAATTACCATATTGAAATAGATACACCCGATGGTTATCAACCGATAGGTCAATGGTTTGATAAGGGCAAATTACAAATGGTTTCAATAATTACGGAATCACACACTACATCATGTGCATATAACCATCTTCTACAATTAGATTCAGAAGATTGGGTATTAGCTGGAGAAGTGAATGTAGGCGATGTTTTATTAACTACAAGCGGACCGCAAACTGTTATTGCAACTACAGACATAGATGATCAAGAATGTTTTGATTTCGAAGTCCTACATGATAACCACCGTTACTGGGGAGATGGATTTTCTAGTCATAATTCTGGTAAATCTTATATATGTTCAGGAAATCTAGTTCGCAACGCACAAAAACAAGGCATTTTTGTTGTGTTAATTGATACAGAAAATGCACTTGACGAAAATTGGCTCAAACCATTAGGAGTTGATACCAGTGATGATAAGTTGTTAAAAGTTAATATGGCTATGATAGACGAAGTTGCGCGTCTCATGAGCGATTTTATGAAGGATTATAAAACTAGATTTGATAGTGTTGACGAAAACGAACGCCCAAAGATACTATTTGTTCTCGACAGCCTTGGTATGCTGCTTACACCCACTGACGTAAATCAGTTTGAAGCAGGCGATTTAAAAGGTGATATGGGACGTAAGCCCAGGGCACTAGCTGCACTTGTTCGCAACTGTGTCAATATGTTTGGTGAATATGATGTTGGCATGGTTGTTACCAATCACAGCTACCAATCCCAGGATATGTTTGATCCAGATGACAAAATTAGTGGAGGTTGTTTAACAGCCGGACACAAAATCTGGATGGCAGACGGTTCGTCAAAGAATATTGAAGATATTCAGCAAGGGGATGTTGTTGTGACATTAGATGGTGATATTGATGTTTCAGAAACTTTTACATTTGATGACAAAGAAGTAATCGAAATTGAATTAGAAACTGGTGAAATTATTCAGGCCACTAACGAACATAAGTTTTTAACGCAACAGTCTAATAATCAATTAGTATGGAAAACTGTAGCGGAATTGTCCGAAAATGATGAAATCCTGCAACTTGTTTAATTAATTCCCTATAGTAGTTTGGGAATCAGATAACATGCTAGAATCAATTAAAATGGTAAAGGAGTATATCAAAAATGTCGCTACAAAAAATCAAAATTAAAAGTAAAAAAAATATAGGTATCAAAAAAGTATATGATATATCAGTGCCCGATGCGCATCATTATCTATTAGATAGCGGCGTAGTCAGCCATAACTCTGGTTTCATTTATGCTTCGTCTATCGTGGTTGCCATGCAAAAACGCAAGTTAAAAGAAGATGAGGATGGTAAAAAAGTCACCGATGTTCGTGGTATTCGTGCAGCCTGTAAAGTAATGAAAACACGATACAACAAACCATTTGAGAATGTTGAAATCAAAATTCCCTGGGAAACAGGAATGGATCCTTACAGCGGTCTTGTGGAACTATTTGAAAAGAAAAATGTTCTTGTCAAAGATGGTAACAAACTAAAATATATTGACAAGTCAGGCAAAGAACACAAATATTTTCGCAATGCCATCACTGATAGTTTTTTAGACACTATCATGGACGAATGGGATGAGACTAAAATAAATTCCGTGCAAGTCGACACGGGTGATATTCCAGAAGACACAGGAGAATAATATGGAAATCAATGACGGTACACTTTTAGAAATCTGGGAACACTTTTCAGATTACATTCCGCCAGGCAAAAAGAACGACGCAGCAGCAAGATTTTTGCGAATTTTTATTGATCAAGGCATTGAGCTGGATGATCTAGAGGATTTGCGCGAACAAGATGAGCATATTGACTACGCACTAGACGAGTTGCAAAATGATCTAAATGGTGATTATGACGACGAGTCTGAGTACGAAGAAGAATAAGGTATTATGTGGTATAACCGGATAGTTGAAAACCTTGCTGAAATACCATCAGCAATTGATTACTACAGCAACGAACTTGAAATATCTAAAAATGAAGCAAAAATTAGTGGAAATCTAGAAAAAAATTCCCAAGAACTATCCGGTATTACTTCACATCGATTTGGACAACTTCAAGAAATAGAAGCAATCTTGAAGCATCTTAACATTCAATATGATAAAATACGCAGCGATCATTATAGACGTTATCTCGAAAGATACAATCGACAATTAACTGACCGTTCAATTGAGAAATATATAGATGGCGAGGACGATGTAGTAGGCATGGCAACATTAATCAATGAGGTCGGTCTTGTGCGTAACAAATATCTAGCTCTTATGAAAGGGTTAGATATCAAAGCTTGGCAAATTGGCCATATCGTTAAATTGCGGGTAGTCGGATTAGAATCAGTAACCCTTGAAAATAATACCAGAATTAACTGATTTTATTTTTGAGCCTGCCCAGATGTAGGTTCAAATTAACAATTTTAGGGTCATCGTTAAAAAGGTAAAATTGAGTAGCACCATCGTGATACCACTTCCTACCTTTAACAGCACTTTTACCAAACATGGGATTCTTTTCTCCTGAACATTTCCCTTTATTTGCCATGCTCACCTTTTGTTTAGATTCGTCGCTGTGTGTTTTGCCAGTAAAATGATTGATGTAGTCCGGGATTAAATCAGTCATTTTCTTGCCTTTATTATAGGGTACCGACCCCTTTTTACTACTACTCATTTTCATCACTGTTTCGTCATTATCTTTGGTTTTTCCAGTATTCCATGCCGGTTTACCAGTTTTGACACCTTGTCTACTATTAGAAATTTTCTTTTTTATTTCGTCAGCACGTTCTTGACCAAAGATTTCTTCAAAAGATTTATTTTTGAGACGTGATCTACGACTATCTCTTTCTTTTTCAGAAATAATTCTTGTACCTGCTCCATCTCCACCATCTGTCATATTTGTCAAAATACCGGTCCCGACATCTTTTCGACCATAATATTTGATTAATCTGATTTCCTCTGAAATTGCGTCATGTTTATTATCGGTTATCAATACAATTTTTATACCTATCGCAAGGTTTCTTTTGTGTATTTGACGTATAGTAAAAATTTTATGAGGATTGGCTCCTATCTTAAATTCTGATTTATCTTGTAACGCTTCTGCTATGTGATGATATGGGCGAGTATCTTTTGAACTATATCCAACATAAAATGGTAAGTCCTTTATTGGATTCCACAACTCATATACTATATAATTAGACATATTAATCCTCCAATGCTTCAACACTATTTATCATATCAAATGTGGCGGGTATAGAAGATATTAAATAAATGGATAATCATGATCAAAACTGCTGAGATAATTATTATATCCACGAATGAAAAAAGGACACCGACGAAATGAAAACTGCTCAAATAATTATCGAAAATGAAACATCTGTAAAGCTTGATGGATTGGATTTGCCAACCCGTCGAGCTTGCGTAAATGCTGTAAAATACTTTCTGCCAAACGCACGCTATAGTCCTGCATACAAACTTGGTAGATGGGATGGCACCACCAGTTTCTGCACATTGGGAGGTAGGACGTATCTAAATCTGTTAGATAAAGTACTTCCTGTCTTGACTGCTCACGGCTATGAATTTGAACTAGTTGACCAACGACTCACGCACACCTTTGAATTCAGGGAAATTGATGAAAATTTTCTCAGTGATATCAGCTGGCCTGAAGGACATCGCGCAGCTGGTCAACCAATTGTGCTGCGAGATTATCAAGTTACAGCAATCAATGAATGTATTAATAATCTACAAAGCATCAGTGTTGCTCCTACTAGCGCAGGTAAAACTATTGTAAGTGCTACCTTGTCTAAGATTGCAGAAAGATATGGCAGAACAATACTTATTGTGCCCAATAAAAATCTAGTGCAACAAACCGAAGAAGATTATCGCAACATTGGATTAGATGTAGGAGTTTTATATGGTGATCGCAAAGAGTATAATAGAACACACACTATTTGCACTTGGCAAAGCCTCATGGTACTCGACAAGAAGAACAAAGACGCATTAGACGACGAGCAATTGACAGTTTTTCTAGATGGGCTTGTAGCTGTGATATGCGATGAATGTCATTCTGTAAAAAATATGAATGTGCTGCATAATCTGCTTACCACCACCTTTTCTAACATTCCAATACGTTGGGGACTAACTGGTACAATACCTGAGGAAGAATACAACCGAGTAAGTTTGTACAGTGCTATTGGTCCACTAGTTGGACAGCTTACTGCTCGAGAACTGCAAGAACAAGGCCATCTGGCACAATGTCATGTAAACATTTGGCATTCACAAGATTCGGTTGTTTACAATAATTATCAGGAAGAACTAAAATATCTCACCACCAATCGAAATCGCATGCAGTGGCTTAGCGGTAAAATAACAGAAATTGCCAAAACTGGCAATACCCTAGTGCTGATAGATCGCATCGAAACTGGTGACATACTACAAGAATTTCTACCTGATGCTACATTTATCAGTGGACAAATGAAAAGCACTAAAAGAAAAGAACATTACAAAGAAATTAACATGGCAGATAATGCAATTATGATTGCCACATACGGGACTACCAGCACTGGTATTAATATAGCCAGAATCTTTAATTTGATTTTGTTGGAACCTGGAAAAAGTTTTGTTCGAGTAATACAAAGTATTGGACGAGGTTTACGTATGGCAAATGACAAAGATTCCGTCAACATTTTTGATGTCAGTAGCAAATGCAAATTCAGCAATCGTCACCTATTAAAAAGGAAGAAATTTTACACAGATGTCAAGTACCCATTCTCGATAGAAAAAGTTACCTATTAGTGTTAGACAAGTTAATTATACATGACTCACCGCCTGCCAATAGAACAAAATAGCTGACCAGATATAGCCTCATAGTAAAACTGATAAAGATATTATGTCTAATAGGGAGCATCTATTTTTTATCAAATTAAGATAAATTTATCAACTATTTCACAGATAGTTACTTGATTTTTTTACATATCTACTACAAAACAATTGTAAATACCTGCCTACAAATTGGGCAGGAGAACGAACATACGGATCTTAACTCACGAAAATCAGTCATATGCCATAAATCAAATACCTGATCAAGTTGAAGATCTGCGTTACTGTGTGCTTGACTATTCAAATCAATCTGACGTTGATTATTATTTTTTACCCTTGATATTTTTAGAAAGCTTCAATAGCCCATGTATAGACATACGAATAGGTGAGTATAACATACAAATGCCGCTGGATTGGAGTGTGATAATAGGTGACATGCATCTTGGCGATCTCGAAGTCATGCCATTGGTATATCTAATGGACAAAGATTTTGATGCCTTTTGCTTCAATCCAATCAAAGGATATATGCCACGATTTTTAAGGCTAGAAATTATCAATACCTGGCCAGATGTCAAATGGTATTTCCCTAAACTAAAAAATGGTCATTTATTATCAGTGCCATTATCCGATGGCGAAAATCCATTATGTGCTTTTTTTGTCAAAGAAGTTGGCAAAATACCTGACAATTTAGACATACGTAAAATGTTCTAAACAGCAGAAACCCCAATGATTTCGCTCGGGCTAATCATTGGGGCTTTGCCGAGTCTGTCTGCTTTTGCAGAACAGTTAACTAGCTGTTTGTAGAACAGCTTGACCAGGTTCAGGTGTGCAACCAGTTGGCACCCAAACATAAGTATTGTAATTAAATGTTGTTACTGTTAGGTTTCTAATAACATCCGCATATTCTAGGCTGGCAATGGGTGTTATAGTTATTGTTGGACGTGTTGGACCAAATGATCCTTGACCGCAAATGTGAAGAGCAGTAACAGCACCGCATGTTACTGTAGCAGTTACACTTGCGCTGCCGCCAATGACTGCATTTACTGCTTGATAGCAGCCGCCACCACAAGTTACATGTACAGAAGATAAACCATAACCTACCAGCGCAGTTGCCCCTGTGCCGTGACCACTTGCTGGCGTAAATGTGACATTGTTTGCAGGTGGTGCTGTGTAATCACCATGATGATTGACCCTGAGAGATTCTACATCCCAGCGTAGACCAAATGTGGCAGTTGTTGCCCAAGCGTTGGCTGTAACTGCACTGCTGTATGGTGTTGTGTTGGTAATCATTGTGTCTGTTGATGACCCTGCAGACGTAATGGTTACACCGCTGATATTGCCGTTGCCGGTTGTTGTTGCAACTGTGATAACTGTTGGTGTTGACCAACCTGCATAATCCCAAGTAAATGTATCGCCTACTGTATAACCGTTGTGAGTGTGTATGTTGCCAACTGCACCCAATGTCACTGCAACAACGCTGGCATTGGCCTGTTGATTGGCAGTGTGAGTTCCTCCATTGACACACAGGACTTGCCCAGGAACATATCCATTAACATATGTGCCTGTGCCTCCAGATACAGTAGCAAAACTAGTTGCTCCAAGATTGGCAGTAGCTGTAGCACCGCTGCCTGTAAATCCGTATGGCTTGACAGTGACATTGGCCTGGCCTGGCTGTAAGGCTACTCCACCATCGGTCAATTGCACACGATCGCTGTAGCAACCGCAAATTGAAACCATATTGTAGGTGTTGGTTGCTTTTTGTGCACAAATATATGCAGTGGTTGGTCCTGGTCTACAGATAAAATAAGCTGTGGCTTCGATTTGTGTGCCACCGCAAGTGATTGGTCCAATATACTTTTTATTAATCGGGCGTCCCATGTTGTTTCTCCTTTATGTTGCCGTTCTAGGGCTACGCGGTTGGGCAACCGCATAATGCTAGATGATGTTATTTATAGATTTTTGAAAAAAGAGTTGAAGTTGAGGTCTTGTATTGCACTGATTATTCAGCAACAATATGCATTAGGAGACATATCGCATGGCCGCAGCTAAAACACACAAGCTAGATCTTGGACAAACATTGTATGCAATAGACAGGCACGATCTTGACTATTATAATAGATTAACAGACGATGAGAAAAAAAGCTATGCTCCTTTGGTGTTGATGCGTTTTATGAGTTCATTAAACGGACAAAATCCCAATGCTGCATATGCAGTAATGGCAGTCAACGACTTGGTAAACATAGGTTTTTGGACTTTAACCAAGTATCCAGATCTACAACATCAATTGCTTTGTTTAACTGGCTTGGGAGACAAACAATTTCGTCCATGGCTGGCAGCCAAAAATGCCAAAAAATCCAACAAGATTGATCAATGGTTGGTGGAAAAATTTCCCGAGCTCAATGACGACGAGGTTGCCATTATAAAATCCTCACACACTGCCGAAAGCTGGACTAAATTTGTCAAAGGCAGTGGTGCCAGTGATGCTGAGGTCAAAGAAATGATACAAGCTTGGAAAAAGCACAGTGCATGAATGATTTTGAGTGCGAGTTTTGTAAGAGAAAGTTTGTCAAAGAGCTTACTCTTGTAAATCACAGCTGTGAGAAAAAGCGGCGGTGGTTTCAACGAGATGATCCGCATGTGCGTTTTGGTTTTATAGCTTGGAGTAGATTTTATGAACTCAACACGTTTAGCAAAAGTAAAAATTTCAAGAACAGCTATAGAAATTTCATAGACAGCCAATATTATCTAGCATTTGTAAAATTTGGCCGGCATATACGTGACCTAAATGCTGTAGAACCTGCCAAATTTATAGACTATGTTATAAAAAATAACTTACCAATTGACAAATGGACACATGATTTTGTCTATGAACAATATGTTAGAGAATTAACCAGGCAAGAATCTGCAGAAGATGCACTGGAACGCAACATTATGTTAATGAATGAATGGAGCATGCAAACTGGACAATCTTGGCCAGAATTTTTTAGAAATGTCAACACCAACCAAGCTGTGGCATGGATACGCAGTGGTCGAATATCGCCTTGGCTGCTATATAATGTTGACAGTGCAGTTGATTTTTTTGAAAGATGCACACCAGAACAAATAAGTATGATCAAAGAGTATGCGCCTCCAGGACCGTGGAAGATACGCTTTAACAAAAATAGAGAAAGCTGTGATTTTATTAGAAATACACTTAGAGAGAATGGGATGTAGTAAATGAGCGACACTGTAACAGACATGTATGGAGACAATGATGATGTTGATGATCCTACAACAGAGAATCAACCAAGCCAGGTCAGCTTGCAGGAACGAGGTGCAATCAAGGAAGTGGAAATTGATGGTAAGAAAATTTCTGTGGTAGATGCTGCATTGGTTCTAAGACTTGAAAATACTGTGAGAAATATGCAAAATACAATTGCCAAACTTGAAAACAACTTGCGTAATCTCAATATTAGAATGGCTGCCACTGAAAGACGAATTCAAGTTGTTAACACAGAATTAGACAACAAAGTCAGCTATGAATAATAAACTGGATATCTTATAAAATTTTAACAATGACGCTGCTGTAGAATTTATTTTAGCATAGGGAGAGATTTTGTGGCTACACACGCAGGAGACGTAGACATAGATTTTGCTGATAGAACACAAGCTTTGAAATTTCTTGATCATGTTCCTGCAGCAATAATACGCAATAATACCATAACTCGACATAATACAGGGGTTTATTTCCATGCAGTGCCTATAGATCCTCTCTCAGGATTGGCCAGCATACACTATGAAAATGCTGAACAACAAGGTTTGTACAAGTTAGATTTGCTCAATGTATATGTTTATGAAAAAGTCAAAGATGAGCAACATTTGTTGGCGTTGATGTCTCAACCTTTTGATTGGAATCTATTGGTTCACAAAGAGTTTACTGAACAATTGATACATCTAGGCAACTATGCTGAATTGATAGCTGAATTGCATCCACAAAGTATTCAAGATATTGCCATGATATTGGCACTGATACGTCCAGGCAAGCGACATTTAATTGATAAATGCCGAGCACAGGGGTTTGATGCTATAAAAGATGAAATATGGAAAGATTCAACTGATGGTGGATATTCATTTCATAAAAATCATGCTATAAGTTACGCCATGCTGGTCAAGGTACATGCTAATCTATTGGTTGAACAAGCAATAAATGACCTTGACAATCATGCATAAGGTACTATATTAAAGATGAAATATAGGAGTTGATGGTGAAGTCTCGAGTTCTTAAAATCAAAAGTGAAACAAACAGCCTTGGTACAACAGTGCGGCTTGTTAGCCAAGATGGTGCGTACAACGAGATATTAGCCGAATATCTTGAATCAGATCCATTGGTCAATAACAAACCCAAACTAGAAAAAGGGTACTTGTTTAGAAGCCCAAAGATTAAAACCTCAGACTGGGCTCAAATGTTAGAAACCTTGACGAGAATTGACAACAATTTTGCAATTACAGCCAGCGCTTTTTATAAAAATGATGAAGAACCAACTGTAATTGCATTAGCACGGTTTGAAGACAAGGACGATGCTGCTGTATTTGCATGGGCCAACGTAGAACATTGGCAAAAGTGGAGTGATGCAGAGGAAATTGAAGCACAGCAAGAACTCCGCCGTAAAAGTCCCAAGCTGAAAATCACCAAGGATGGGCAAATTGTGGGCAAGGTTACAATTACCAGTCTTGGTGATAGTTGAGATGCATGTTGCCTAAGGTATCTTAACCAATTGAATAGTTCTGCGTTTCAGCTTTTTGTTTATAAGGTCCATCACGTTGATTGATGGACCTTCCACTATGTTTACTTCTTTTTTGGCAAATGTTTTTAAATATTGCTTGAAAGGTTTGAATTTTTCTCGCAAAAATAAATTTATTGGTATAGTGCGGTTGCTTTCCCACCACCATGTTTCGCCACACAAGAGAAACTCTCGCTTGACAGCATTTGGCAATGTTGGTTCTAATATATACAAACTTACAAACTGTGAGTCTGAATTTTGTATAATACCGATATATTCTGTATTGAGATAAGTCAGAATAGTTAAAAACGGAAATTTTTCCTGTAGTAGCTTATGTGTTTCTGGGGTCATGATTACCATTATCTTTTGCGGGTATTTATTATCGAAAACCGACATCTGTATTAAACAGATAAATACCCAAAGAGAGGCAGATGGCAGCACATGGTAGACCAAGTTTTGTTCAAATTCAAAGAGTATGTTCAGCTCTGGTATACCAACGGCAACGCTCCTAACATTAACGGTCCAATGATACAATACGATACAAAAGTTTACAAGGGTGGTACAAACACAATAGATTTTGTGGTTAGAAACAATGACCGCAAACCGGTCAATCTTGCCGGTTATCAAATAGATGCCTTGATACAACGAGTAGAAAGTGTAACAACAATTCCTGGCAATGGTTATAGTCCTTTGGCAGAATTATTGCTGATACAGCCTGTGCAAACGCTGCAAGACACGGCAGGTACATGCCGGTTGGTATTAACTGATCTTGAAATTGGTCATTGGCTTGGCGGTTATTATCGCTACACAATACGACTAACTGATGTGACAGGGGTGCAAACATTCCTGTATACAGACATAAATCGCAGCACCTATGGCACGTTTGAATTGATAGAAGGTATGAGTACATCTCTAGTACCTGCAATTAACGTACCCGCTTATCAATTTACACCTGAAACCATAGATGATTTGACCAACCAATATATTTTTGCCAGTGGCGCACTGGCAGGTGACGCGCAGGCCGAACGCAGTAATGGCATG
>Ga0007816_1000362_pt1 | contig 13407 bp, 11 predicted proteins | sample CryBogCBE27Jul09_FD_71213 | JGI IMG/M metagenome (GOLD analysis project Ga0007816, IMG submission 71213) | Freshwater microbial communities from Crystal Bog, Wisconsin, USA - CBE27Jul09 | ecosystem: Environmental > Aquatic > Freshwater > Lake | place: Crystal Bog, Wisconsin, USA | collected...
TACTGCTTGGTTACCAGGATATCCTTCATATCATCAACAACGAGCTGCCGAAATTGGCATGTATGTAGAAACTTATCCAGAAATAACTCATTGGGTAGCAGTAGATGATTTGCATTTAGGTCGAGTAGCTGATAATAATATTAGATCATGGGGACTTGCCAATTTTGTCTGGGTAGAAAATATACAACAAGGTCTAGCAGATCCTATTATTATAGAATTGATATTGAAATATCTAGGTTATTGACAAATGAAAAAACAAAAGCGTAAAATTAAGCCAATTAGGAGGAAACCGATGACTGGCAGCACTGTTGATGTAAACAACTCTTTGAATCTAAACGTAATTGATGGCACAATAACAGCACCGTCATCACCGCCTCCTGCTGCTGCACCAGAAATAGTAGGCAGCAACACCAACGAAACACCCAAGTTGCAACAATGGCACTACTTTCCCAGTGTACTTTACACCATTGACAAACCTGAATACATCGATCTGTTGACTAAAATATCTCAAGAATATCTCAATGCTGCAAGACAAAATCAACAGTTGAACGAAATTTACCCTGTTTATATGACTCAAGGCTTTCAAAATGATGCACGTATTGCAGATTTTGTGAGGTTTATTGGTACTACCAGCTGGGACATACTGGCTGGTCAAGGTTATAACATGACACCATTTCATACATTCCTTACTGAACTGTGGTGTCAAGAACATCACAAGTTCAGCGGACAAGATGAACATTTGCATGGTAATGGCAATCAAATATCTGGCTTTTATTTTCTAGAAGTTCCTGAAGAAAGTCCTCGAATTGCCATACATGAACCGCGCCCTGCCAAGCAATATGCCAATTTGCCCGAAGCCAACATGGCCAATGCAACATATGCCAGCTTGGCAATTAATTTTATGCCAAAGGCAGGACAGTTTATGTTCACTAATTCTTGGCTACCACACAGTTTTACCAAGAATCCGTCAAAAAAACCTTTTAGATTCATACACTTTAATGTTGGTATTATGCCTGCTCCACCTCAACAGCAGCCTGTTCAACAAAACAACCAAACTCCACAAATGATACCACAAGCAGAAGTTGTCTAATATCTATTGCCAACGGTTAGATCTGCAGAATCTCCCTGCAGATCTAATTGTAGCTGCATTGAAAATTGTCAACAGTGATCAAACACCCACTGTTGTTTCGCATTGGCCAGCACTATTAGGCGGTATGCCTGCATACAAGAGATATCACGCATCCTTGGAGATTAAAAAATGGGTCACTGCCAACATCTATTCTCATATAAAAAATGATTTTAGAATAGGCATACAGGTTTTCTATCCATGTGAAAAGTGCAGCGATTTCAATCCACATACTGATGCCACACGTGGTGATTACATAATGAATTATCTAATTGACACAGGTGGAACATCTGTTGCAACTCAATGGTATCAGCAACACGGTTGGCCAATAGTAAGAAATCCAGGAATTTTTTTAGAAAATTTTGATAATCTAATTTTGATACACAGAGAAAACATACCATCTCGCACATGGTTCACAGTCAACAGCAGAATATTGCACACAGTTGTAGGTCTAGAACGACCTCGCATATCTTTGAGCATAGGAATGGATCAGCCTTTTGCTCTTTAAACCATCGCTGGCATGCTAAATAGTGCAAATCAGTGGAGCAGCTAGATGGCAACAAAAATTCAATTACGTAGAGATACCAGCAGCAGTTGGAGTTCGGTTAATCCAACCTTGAGCCAAGGTGAGCCTGGTATTGAAACCAATACAGGTAAAATCAAACTTGGGAACGGTACTACTGCGTGGAATTGTTTACCTTATCTTGTAACCTGCGGCGGTGCCAGCTGCACTACATGGAATACACTTGGTGATAAAACCGGTGCATGTGGACCAAATTCTGTTGCACTGGGATATGAAGCAGGAAATTCGCAAAGTTGTTACGGAGCTATTGCTATTGGTCCTTATGCGGGCTATCAAGGTCAAGGTTATTGTGCAGTTGCAATAGGATCGTGTGCAGGAGCAGTAAGTCAAGGCAACGACGCAACTGCAATTGGTGCTTATGCAGGCAGTAATCTTCAGTCTCAAGGTGCTACTGCCATTGGTTGTACTGCAGGGTACAACAAACAAGGTGCATATTCAGTAGCTGTTGGGTATAATTCAGCCCGAGGGTACTACCAGTTTCATAACTATGTCAGCAATTGCGGAACCACAATTGTATTAAATTGCACAGGATGTATTATTGCAGGTATGCGGGTGCTCGGTAGCGGATTTAACGGTACACAGCGAGTCAACACAGTGATAGATGGCACAACAGTAGAATTAACAGCTCCGCCATGCACAACTCCTTCCGGTAGTTTACAGTTTGTTTCAAATCAGTGTCTTTTTGCTATAGCCATTGGTGCATATGCTGGTTCTTGTAGTCAAAGCGAATTGGCTATAGCAATAGGTGCGTGTGCAGGCGCAAACTGGCAAGGTTGCAGAGGCATAGCAATAGGCAGGTGCGCAGGATCTAACCAACAGCTAGCCGATGGTATTGCCATTGGAACCTACGCTGGTTACAATGCCCAATGCAACGACAGCATTGCCATTGGAACCTGTGCAGGATATTGTCATCAAGGTGAAGAAGCCATTGCACTGGGCATACATGCAGGATATTCCAACCAACAGCGTAATGCCATTGCACTAGGAAGTTATGCAGGAAGCCAAACACAAGGTTGTAGTTCTGTAGCTATAGGCCATTATGCAGGGCAAACCTGTCAAGGCAGATCATCTGTGGCCATTGGCTTCAATGCTGGTTCTGAACATCAAGGCAATAACACAATAGCAATTGGACATTATGCAGGATATACAAATCAGGTAGACAACAGCATTGTTTTAAATGCCAGCTGTCAAACACTTAATGCTACCAATGCAGGATTTTACATCAATCCCGTTCGCATGTGTGCGTGCAATATCAGCAAATCGGTTTATTATGACAGCACAACCAAAGAAATTACCTACGGTCCAAGCGGCAGTTCGCCAACTTGGAGCAGCATACGAGATATAAACAACACATGTGGGCCTACACAGGTTGCCATTGGTAGATGTGCAGGTAACGTATCACCAGGTAGTTATGCTGTAGCTATAGGAGCATGTGCCGGCTTGCAATCGTGTTATGGCGCTGTGGCTGTTGGAGCCGGTGCTCAGTACAACAGTCCCAATTCTGAATACAGCATAGCAATTGGCTTATGTGCAGCTGCGTGGCAGCAGAGTTATAACGCAGTTGCCATTGGTGTCGATGCTGGCTATTGTACTCAAGGACAGTGCACAACAGCAGTTGGCCCATATGCAGGAGAATATTTTCAAGGCAGGTGTGCCATTGCCATTGGGCCCGGAGCTGGCGGCGGATCAAGGAACTGTCGACCACTTGAAAGTGTTTGTGGTTCAAACATTGTTGTGGTATGTACAGGCGTTATCACAATTAACATGCATGTTCGAGGTAATGGTATACCTTGCGGTACAACAGTTTCTCAACTATACGGTTGCAATATCATTGGTTTGTCACAGACTCCTACTTGTCAAGCATTACCAGGACAACAGTTGACCTTTACTGGCGGACAAAATCAGGGGACTATTGCCATTGGCAAATGTGCAGGTATAGGTAATCAACAATGTTACGCAACTGCTATTGGATGGCAAGCGGGAATGCATTGCCAACAATATTGTGCTATTGCGGTTGGTTCGTGCAGCGGACAGTATAATCAAGGTCGTGCGGCTGTTGCTATCGGCACTATTGCTGGTAATTCATGCCAAGGAGACTATGCAGTAGCACTTGGCTATGCCGGTTCGTTACATCAAGGATCATATGCGATTGCTATTGGGTACGGAGCAGGAGAGAGATGTCAACCGGCAAACAGTATAATCATCAATGCCAGTGGCAATAACTTATGCAATGCTAATCAAGGACTATACATATGTCCTGTGCGTTGTTGCGGCAGTTCTACAAGCAATACAGTTTACTATAATACTGTAACCAAAGAAATCACCTACGGTCCAAGCGGTAGTGGAGGAATCATAATACCTACACCTGTTCAAACTGCATTGGGTACACCAACTGTGACAATTACTAGTACAAACGGAACAGGACCATGCCATGCAGATATTTCAATATCTGTTGCCAGTCATGCACCTGTAGTCAGTACTGGTGTGGTAATCACTGCAGGTGCTTGTGCAAACGCTCCAGTTGTTGCTGGTACATCAACTACAGGATGTCAGAGTATTACAGTTACAATACCAGGTACTGCAGCGCCATTTACTGCGTATGCATATCTACAAACACCATTTACAACCATATTCTCTGCTCCTGTATCAGGAACCAGCGGTATTTGTTTTGTCAAAGGTACACTCATTGCGCTCAGCGATGGAACCTACAAGCCCATTGAAGACATAACCTACAATGATCTATTGTTGGTATGGGACTTTGACCTTGGCAGATATGCCGAAGCACATCCTCTATGGATCAAAGCAGTTGAAACAGAAACCAAGTATAATCTGCTTACATTCAGTGACGGTTCTACACTGCGCACTGTGGGCAATCACCATATTTTCAACAAGCAAGCCAAAAGATTTACTCATACAATGCGTGATGACACCCCAATTGGCACAACAACTGTCAATGAATATGGCAATGAAATTACACTTGTCAGTGCAGAAGAAATCAATGAAACTGTTCAAAGCTACAATGTGTTTACAGCATATCATCTCAACATGTATGCCAATGGTATACTAACATCCAACCGATTCAACAATACATACCCCATAGAAGACATGCGCTTTGTCAAGAATGGTTGCCCATTGAGACCAATGGCAGAATTTGCTGGCATTGATCAACGATGGATTGACGGGTTGAGACTGCGCGAGCAAACTAGTGAGCACAGCACAGATTACCTACATTGGTACACACAGCGTTTAGAATATTATGATGTAGACACACCGGCGTTGCTGTCTATATAACTTGACCGCATATAAAACTCCGTGTATATTATAATAGGTATACACGGAGTTTTTCATGCGCGATCTAACTGGCGAGTTCACTAAAAAATATGACGACGAAGTCATAAAGGGTGCTGCATTTATTTTGTTGATACTATCAATGCCATTGCTGGTATTTGTAGGTGCTATAGTACAAGCATATGTTATAAGTATGCTGTGGGGATGGTATATTGTGCCATTTTTTGGAGCCAAACATCTTCCTCTAGTTTTTGCATTTGGAATTTGTCTTTTATTCCAATATCTATGTCCGGTAAATCACCCAACTGATGAGCGCAAGCTGTCTGAAAAATTAAGCTATGCTATGGCTCGTCCTCTTCTGGCATTGTTATTTGGATATATTGGTACGTTTTTCATCTAATACACTTGGGGATTTTCGTTGAAAATTTTATTCACAGACGGTCATGATTATCAAGATTATCTTCGAGACAGTTTGTTTCATGGACTGAAAATGCTGTTTGGTTCATCGGTTGTTGACTATCCAAGGCTAACTTGGATGTATGCCGAAGAATACGCACCCGGTAAACGCAGTCTAGGTTGGCATCAACGAGAACAAAACCACACAGCAGGATTTACTTTTGTAGGCATTGTCAAAAACGATGATATTGACCGCACTGATATTGAGAATAAAATAAAACACGAGTATTTTGATCTGGTTGTCATGCGACCAGATCAACACAAAGGTCCTTTATATGAGACTGTGATCACCTACACACCGCCAAACAAAATAGCCTGGCTAGATGGGCTAGATGATCCTGTTATATATGAACAACACATAGGACAAGGAATTTATTTCAAGCGTGAACTAATTTCAACCCGTACAGATGTAAAACCTATCAGCTTTGCTTTTCCAGAAGAAAAAATACAATCTCCATGTCAAAAGACACAGGTATTATCTCCGTTGATTCCTGGTGATTATTCGACATATCGTTATAACTTTGAAGGTGACTACTATCATCAATATAATCAAAGTTTGTTTGCAATTACACACAAAAAGAATGGGTGGGACTGCAATCGACACTATGAAATAATTGGATGTAATTGCGTACCGTGGTTTAAAGATATTGCTTTGTGCCCATCTAGGATATGCACAACTTTGCCCAAAGAAGATTTGTTGAAAGCAAATCAAATCATTGATACTCACGGTTTAGAAGCATTTACGCGAGGTCATCTCACCAACCAATATGAAGAACTACGACACAGTATATATACACATTTTCTACAAAATTGTACCACTATTGCATTGGCCAGATATTTTATAGATAACATGAGAATTTCATGAAAATATTGATGACCAAAAGTTGGACAGCACCAGAGTATCTGGATGATGGACTGCTGCATGGTCTAAGAAGTATTCTTGGTGCTGATGTTGTTGATTATCCTCGAATGTGGCATATGTATGCTGACAGTTTTGGTGCTGGCAAACAAGAACTTGCAAATATTTCAGCCCGAGGTTTTACCTATTATGGTCAAATGTCAGACGACAATATTGATAGAACAGATTTACAACAAAAAATCAAGACAGGATATTTCGACCTTGTAATAATGCACTCTTGGTATCCCAGTGATTTATTTCCAACTATTTTATCCTGTATTCCAAAAGAGAAACTGATTATTCTTGATGGTCGGGATGAAACAACTATACTAGAACCATATATAGGCTGTGGTAGATATTTCAAAAGAGAACTCACTGTAAATCGCAGAGGAGTATTTCCTGTAAGTTTTGGATTTCCCAAAGAAAAAATACAAACACCTGTACCCAAGACACAAATAGTTTCGCCTCTTATCCCTGGTGATTTGACAACTTATATCTATGATCGAGAACAAGATTATTATCAACAATACAATCAAAGTTGTATTGCCATTACTGGTAAAAAACAAGGTTGGGACTGCCTGAGACATTATGAAATTTTAGGCAGTCAGTGTATTCCTTGGTTTGTCAATTTAGAACATTGTCCGCCACAAACTTGCACAACTTTGCCCAAACATTTATTACTTGCACTAAACACTGTGCTAAAAACCAATGCCCCGGAAATTCTATCTACACACTATCGTGATTGGTACTGGGATTTATTTTTCAAAATCCAACAACATTTTCAGCAATATTGTACCACAGAAGCATTGGCAAAATACATATTAGATCAGGCTGCTAGGCCTGTTTAAAACTCAGCAGCGACCCATCCTGATCTTTGAGAATTACAGGATATTCACCCCATAGTCTAAAAATATGTGGCATTAATTTTTCAATATTGCCCAGTTTTCTGCCTCTGTGACTGGTATATCGCAAATTGAGAGTTCTTGTTTTCTTTGATACTTCAGTTACTTCGATATGTGGCACCGATGCTGCACGCAGATACTGATCGGCTAATTTTTCTCTGATTTGTTGATATCCTGCATCATTGTGTATGGCTGAAACAGTGTATTCTTCTTCATTGGTGCGTTCATCATAGATAGAAAACAAACGCCAGTCTCGCATGACTTTGGGACTCAACCATTGTCTGATAAAACTTTCATCTCTATAGTTTTCCACAGCATCTAAAATCAATTCTCTGTCACATGCACCAATTATATGCGGAAACCATTTTTTATCTTCAACGGTAGGTTCGCGACACATGCGTTGTATATCTCGCAGAATAGCAAAACCAAAAGCATAAGGATTGATGCCATTATAATGCTTGCTGCTAAAACTAGGCTGATACAAAACATTAGTATGGAGAGCAAGAAATTCCAAATGTGATCCATTTGTTGTAAGTCCTTTTTCGTGCAGGCGATTCATTATTTCATAGTGGGTAAGCGAAGCAAACCCTTCGTTCATAATTTTTGAACCCATCTGTGGGTAAAAATATTGTGCAATTTTTCGCACTATTCGCAGTATTTCTCTTTGCCAAATTTCAATTTCTGGAGAATATTTTTCAAAGAAGTAGAGAAGATTTTCTTCTGGCTGTTCTGGAAAAATTTTCTCTGTAGATTCTTTTTCTTCTTTGGTTGGTAAAATTCTATACAGTTCTGAAACCTGTGATTGCAGATATTCTGTGCGTTCTTTTTGTCGTTGTTTTTCTTCTGATAGACTGATTTTCCCAGGTCTTTTGTAGCGATTGACACCATAATCTGAAAGTGCATGACAACTGTCCAACCATGTTTCAACAGCGGTTCGTCCGTGTTTGTTTTCTTGTTCTGCAATATAATTTTTGGCAAAAATCAAATAATCTACAATGCTGCCAGCGTCTGTCCATTGTTTGAATAGATAATTATTTTTGAAAAAATGATTGTGACCAAATGCAGCATGAGCAATCACCAACGCTTGTGTGGTCATGGTATTGTCTTCCATGAGATAATTTATGGTTGGATTTGAGTTTATAACCAACTCGTATGCCAATCCACTGCGACCACTTGCATAATTTTTCTGTTCTTGGATAAAATGTTTGCCAAAACTCCAGTGTTGATAATATATTGGCATGCCTATACTGGCATAAGCATCCAGCATTTGCTCACTGCTGATGATTTCCAATTGATTGGGGTAGCAATTTAGTTTCAATTCTTTGATGGCAATTTTTTCACACTCTTCATACACACGCTGGATGCTAGAAAAGTTCCATGAACTATCCTGCCAAAGTGGTTTTTTCCTGCTCATTGTGTAGTCCTTGCAAAGAATTTACGAAAAACCTGAACAACTTCACTTTCATCAAATATTTGATTGATCAATATTTTTTTGGGAAATGTTGTTTGTAAATCTCCCAAAGATTTGTATAAATTTGTTGTAGTGTCAAACAGCCCAGGATGTACATATGCTAAAATTTCAACATAACACATAAACTGTAGATTATCAATCAGTTGAGACATAACACCTTGTGCATGGTTTATATCATTATATGAATTGTCACCATCAGATGCCTGTGCCAGATACATATTCCAACTGTCCACAGGGAATCTTTCCTCAATAATTTTTTCAACCAATTCATAGGCAGTGCTTACAACTGTGCCACCACTTTCACGATCTTTGAAAAAACTTTCTTCATCACATTCAATGGCTCGGTCATGATGGCGTATAAACACTACTTCAACATTTTTGTAACGACGATTCAAAAACAGATACAGCAGCATAAAAAACTTTTTGGCAATGGTTTTTTCTTTTTCTCCCATGCTGTAACTGACATCCATTACACAAAACATCACTGCTTGTGTAATGGGTTTGGGTTGAGGAACAAAATTGTTGTAGCGAAGATCTACCGAATCTAAAAAACCAATTGCATTGGCATGTATTTTAAGTCTGTTGATTTCTTCTTGAATTTCTGCACGTTTATCGGCATCTTGTTCTTGCTCTAATTGTGCTTGCAGTTCTTCTATTTGCTTTAATTTTGGTGTTTTTAATGCAATTCTTCGGCTCAAGCCAGCAAGTGCTGTTTTTTCTACATTTAAATTTGTGGGCACACCGCTGGTTGTAAATCCAGCACGACGCAATTGATGACTCAGTATGAGTTTTTCACTGTGCTTTATTAGATCTGGCAATTCTAAATCATCGAAAATAATATTGAGATATTCTTCGTAATTTAGATAAAATTCAAACTCATCTGTGAGATCTTCACCATTGGGCGAACCGTTTTTGCCTCTGCCACCGCCAGTACCACCAGAAGGTTTCTTGATAGGATCTCCAGGCATGTACTCCTCATTGCCTGGTAAAACATAATCCCAATCACCACTGTCATTGCGATGGTTAAACCGTGGTTCATCAGTGTCTGCAGGTATTGAGATTTCCTGATCGCCACTGTCAGTGATGCTTCTTTTGCCTATTGATTTTTTGGCAGATTCAGCAATCTTGCCCTTGAATCTTTCAATAAATCTTTGTCTATTGCTGAGATTTTTTTTGCTGGGATTGGATCTTCTATCAATTACAACAGGTGCCACGTTATCCAGCCTTGCTGACCCGCATGTACCAATCGACAACACGCTTCACTTGGCGAGGCGTATAGCCACACTTGACCATGCGATTGACAAAATCATCATGTTTTTTCTGATCATCCTTGCTGGATTTTGCACCAAAACTTATCACTGGCAGTAGATCTTCAGTGCTTGAAAACATTTTCTTTTCAATTACTTTGCGTAGTTTTTCATAACTGGTCCATGATACTGGTTTGCTGGTACGAGCACTTTGACGCAGCACAAATCCCACTACTTCATTGCGGAAATCTTTGGGATTGGCAATACCTGCAGGCTTTTCAATTTTTTCCAATTCGGTATTTAAAATTTCTCTGTTGAACAACTGTCCAGTATCAGGATCTTTGTAATCTATCTCCTGCATCCAGTGATCAGCCCACATGAGATAGCGATCAAATAAATTCTGTCCATAATCATTGTAAGATTCTAGATAATTTTGTTGAATTTCGTTGCCAATAAATTCAACATATTCCTTGATCAAATAATCTTTGATAAACCCAAGATATTTGTCTTCTGTTTCCTGTGAAAATTGCTCACGACGAATGGCATTTTCTAAAACCAACATCATATGAACAGGGTCTGCTGCCACTTCGTCTGGATCATGATTAAATGTGTTGCTTAAAATTTTAAAAGCAAAACGTGTAGAAATGCCACTCATGCCTTCATCTTGTCCAGCAGCATCTTTGTATTCTTGCAGACTTTTTGCACGAGGATCAGTTTCTTTTATGTTTTCGCCATCATACACTCGCATTTTGGAATAGATGTTGCTGTTTTCATGTACATGCAAGCGTGTGAGAACACAAAATCGGCTGAGAAGTTTGAAAGTTTCTGGAGCACATGGTGAAGTTCGCAGATCACTTGATTCCATCATTTTTTCATAAATTGCCTGCTCTTCGCTGACACGCAGGCAATATGGAACTTTGATAACGCATATGCGGTCAAGAAATGCTTCATTGTTGCGGTTGCTTTTAAAGCTTTGCCATTCGCTTTCATTGCTGTGTGCAAGCACAATTCCGTTAAATGGAATGGCACTGACTGCTTCTGTGCCAATGTAGTTGCCTTCTTGTGTGGCTGTTAAAAGCGGGTGCAGCACCTTGATGGGGGCCTTGAACATTTCAACAAATTCCATGATGCCCTGATTTCCTCGACACAGTGCACCACTAAAGCTATAAGCATCTGGATCATTTTGACTGAATTTTTCCAGCATGCGAATATCAGTCTTGCCAACCAAACTGCTGATATCTTGATTGTTTTCATCTCCTGGCTCAGTTTTAACCACAGCAATTTGTTCAAGTTTGCTGGGCTGCAGTTTTACTACGCTGAACTTGGTTAGGTCACCATTGAACTCTTTCAATCGTTTGATAGCCCATGGACTTGGTATGGTATTGAGATATCTTTTATCTATGCCATATTGTTCTGTGATTGTTGCATGGTATTTTTTATTATTGAACAAGCCCAGGGGGCTTTCAAATACTGGACTAATTTCATTATCAGTGGCGAGAACATAAATTGGAAAGGTTTCCATGAGTTCTTTGATACGTTCTGCCAGTGAACTTTTACCACCACCAACAGGTCCCAGCAGATACAAAATCTGCTTGCGTTCTTCTAATCCTTGGGCAGCATGGGTAAAATATCCAACAATGCGTTCTATAGTATCTTCCATACCATAAAAATCTTTGAACGCTGGATAAACCTTTATAGTTCTATTAAGAAAAATACGACCCAAACGTGGATCGTTGGCTGTATCAACTTTTACTGGTTCTCCTATGGCTTTGACCATTCGTTCGGCTGGTGTAGAATACGCCATGGGGTCATTTTTACAAAGATCGAGATAGCCAACAATTGACATCCGCTCCTGCTGCATGTCAGACCAACTTGATTTAAATAAGTCTACAATGTCTTGATCCATACTGCCCTCACTTGAGATTATATATGCATTTATTTAGCGATTTGATATAAAATAAATCATCTAAATTTGTGTTAATTTACATGATTACTCGAGCAATAACGATCCCAAACAACACAAGCGCTGCTGAACCAATATAACAAGCTGGTTTCATTTTACGTAATGGACACATCAACATTCTCCTCTATAATTAAACATTATGCTATTTGTAATACCCTTACGTCAAGCAGAATAAAAATAAATATGGTAAGAGAAATTGGGAGTCTCGACATGTTGAAAGATAAAACAGGTAAAGTTCTTTCCAGAAGTGAAGGCGAAGCTATAATGAAAGGACGCAGTTCGGTTGTAATCAGCTGCTGCGCTGCCTTGTTGGCATTGGCAGCAATGCTGTCCAACAGTAATTCAAGCAGGATATTAAACGATACATTGGCTGCCAATGACACATGGTCGTTTTATCAGTCCAAAAGCATCAAGCAGGAAATCAAACAGGAAAGTGTCGACGCCCTAGAAGATGAACTACAAACCTTAACCAACAGTCTAGGTAATCAAAGTCGTCGTGCTGCAATAGAAGCAAAGATAGCCAAAGATCGAGCACTGATCACTCGATACGAAAGCGATCCTATCAGCGGAGAAGGTAAAAAAGAGTTGGCATTGAAAGCTCGAGCATTTGAGGATGATAGAGTATTGGCCAAAAACCGCAGTTCGTGGTTTGGTTCTGCCAGTGCTGCATTGCAGATTGCCATAGTTTTGGCATCGAGTAGTATACTTGCGGTCAGTATGCCGATGCTGATTGCCGGCGGTATATGCGGACTGTTAGGATCAGTATTATTGCTCAATGCTGTTTTCATGTTTGTTACAACAATGTTTTAACCCAAAATAGAGAATCTCATAGAAAAAATCAAATTCAATAGGCATAGCATGAAAATACAAGAACTACTGTTTGAAGGTTATAGAGAAACCATTGCTGCTTTCAATCAGGTAGCTGATAAAGAAGAAGTAAAGACAACAGTTGATCAATTCCGTGACTTAGTTAACCGCAACCAAGTTCAAGGCAATGAACGCAACATTGATTGGTGGCGCAAGCAAGGCTGGGAAAAATTTTCTGCGTTTGTTGCAGATAAACAAACCCAAGCCAGTAAAACACAAATCAAGCGCAAGCGTGCCGCTGGAAAAAGCATCACGCTGAAAGAAACACCCAATTGGCTGATAGTTGTACCTCTTGATCACACTGCATCGTGTTTTCATGGCCGCAATACCAACTGGTGTACTGCACGTCCTGCTAGTCATTATTTTGATGAATATTTTTTAGATCGCAGTATAACACTAATTTATTGCATCAATAAAACTACAGGTGAAAAGTATGCCATTGCATATCATCCAGATGTCAATGAAATTGAAATGTTTGACGGTGACGACAAGTCTATTACAACTGATGAGTTCGAGTCTGCCACAGGATTTGATCCTCATTCATTGATAAAAATGGTGCCGCATGGCGGCGATATAACCAATGAGAGACGAATTCGCAGGCAATTG
>Ga0007816_1000375_pt1 | contig 13229 bp, 10 predicted proteins | sample CryBogCBE27Jul09_FD_71213 | JGI IMG/M metagenome (GOLD analysis project Ga0007816, IMG submission 71213) | Freshwater microbial communities from Crystal Bog, Wisconsin, USA - CBE27Jul09 | ecosystem: Environmental > Aquatic > Freshwater > Lake | place: Crystal Bog, Wisconsin, USA | collected...
AGATGTTGGAGGAAGTACTCGAGCCACTACTTTGAGTAACGTAGATTTGCCAGCACCGTTACGCCCAATTACTGAGACAGTCTCTCCTCTTACTATGTCAAAAGAGACTCCGTTGAGAGCAAAAAACTCTTCGTACTCCATGCGGCGCTTGATGGTTTCAATGGCAGTTTGTTTGAGTGAAGAGACTCGATGTCGGGTGCGACGATAAGCCATCTTTACATCTGTTACTTCAACTATCTTCTCGCTACTCATAATTTGGCCACCACCTTTGGCCACTGCCGCAAGAAAACCACAAAGCCAATCAAGAATAAAGCGATGGCAGAGCCTCCCATCATAAGCCACTCATGAAAGGTTGCAACAGCGTTTGCCCCAAATACATCTCGGAATACTTGCAGATATGAGGTCAATGGATTAAGCAAAATAACTCGCTTTGTATGTGGACCGAGTACAGATATTGGATAAAAGACTGGGGTCATGTATTGCAGTGCCATAAGAAAGATAGTGATCAGAGATCTTGAATCATCAAAGTTGATGTAGGCAATAGCAAGAAGTAGTGCAAGACCAGTTGAAAATAGAGTCATACATCCGACCACTATTACGATAAGTGGGAATTTCCACGTGGGAGTTTGGCCGCTAATCAAGAGCACAGCGGTAAGTGGAATGAGTCCGATAAAGAAGTTAATTGCACTTGAAATAGTCGATGAAAGCGCAAAAATTTCTGGCCTTACATAAACCTTTGTTAAAACTCCTGCGCCCGACGCTACAGAATCTGCCCCCATCGTTAATCCTTGATTGAATAAAGTCATCAGCAATACGCCTGAGAGCAAGTAAGGTAAAAAGGATTGGCCAGTCGGTAGCCGCGACTTAAAGACGGTATTAAATACGTAGAACATAACGGCTGTTGTAAAAAGTGGATTGAGTAGTGACCACCAAATACCAATAACTGATCGTTTGTATCGAACTGTTAGATCTCGTGCAATTAAAAGTCTGAGAAGCCCGCGACTTGCATAAATTGCCTTGAGTTGAGAGATGACCGGGGTCTGTTTAACCGCGGAATCATATACCTGCATGGGATTATTTTAGGTGATTTGCTATGTCAGAGATGATGGAATCGAGTGAAAGTTTGGGAGTCCATCCAACAACACGCTTAATTTTGCTGATATCAGGGATTCTTCGTTGCATATCTTCAAAACCAGGCGCATATGCCTTTTCATAGAGGACTTTCTCAATTGTGCTTTTTGAGCCTGTGAGTTCTATGACTTCATGTGCAAGATCTTGAATTGTGATTTCTTCGTCATTTCCAATATTATAGGGTTCACCTAAAGTTGCATTTGAGTCGATTACGGCTAATAGTCCAGCGACTGCATCATAAACATGACAAAAGCAGCGAGACTGCGAACCAGTTCCATAGACAGTGAGCGGTTCATTTTTAAGTGCTGAATTTACAAATCGTGGAACAACCATTCCGTAATGACCGACTTGGCGCGGCCCAACAGTATTAAAGAAGCGAACAATTCTCACTCCGAGTTTTTTCTCTTGGTAGTAGAAAAATGCCATCGACTCATCGATTGCTTTTGCTTCTGAGTACGACCACCGGCTCTTCAGTGGTGATCCAACAATTCGATCTGACTCTTCATTAAGGGCCCCATCAGTATTTTTGCCATAGATCTCCGACGATGAGGCAATCAACACTTCCTTCTGATGTTTGTGGGCAGCTTCTAAAATATTTTCAGTTCCTCGCAAATTTGTAGTGAGGGACTCAAGAGGCTTATCGACGATAGTGAAAACACCAACCGCTGCCGCAAGGTGGAGCACATGATCGACCGATGCAACAGCCTTATCGACTACTTCAGTATCAAGAATTGAACCCTCGATCATCTCAAAGGCAGGGTTATCCAAGAGGTGTTCAATATTCTTCTTATTACCTGTTGAAAAGTTGTCGAGGACGACTACAGAATCTCCACGCTTAATAAGTGCGTCAGAGAGGTGAGAACCAATAAAACCCGCACCTCCAGTCACTAAATACTTCATTAGTAGCCGCCGCGCGTATTGAGTACTCGAGTAGATCCCAGTACATTTAAATCCGTATCGCTATGTGGATTTACGAGGATTGCTAGATCAAAATCTTCGGAAAGCGGAACAGATTTCTCCCCGTTCCATTCTTGGATTAAATCATCGTGCCACTTCACATGAGCTCCCTGTCCTCGAAGTTGACGAATAAGATTTCCTGCAGGAGTTTCGCGAACATCTGCAACTTCAGGCTTATAGGCCACACCCACTACAAGAACACTTTTATCTTTTAGACCACCCAAGATGTCCGTTGCAACACTTGTGAAATAGGAGGCGAGTGATTGATTAACATCATTTGCAAGATCAATAAATCGCGTAGGCACTCCAATTTCTTGAGCCTTGGAAACTAAATATGAAGGATCAACTGGAATGCAGTGACCACCTATTCCGGCTCCTGGATAAAAGGGCATAAACCCGTACGGCTTTGTCGCAGCAGCATCAATAACTTCACGAACATCAATGCCAAGGGCAGCGCAAAACTGAGCAAATTCGTTAATGAAGGAGATGTTGACGAGGCGAAAGCTATTTTCTAAAAGCTTTGCTGTCTCAATGACTTCAGGAGAGGAGCCTGCTATTACCGAATTCACGAAAGTCTTATAGAATTCAATTGCACGCTCGGTAGCCGAAGGACTAAGCCCAGCAACGAGTTTGGGGGTATTAGTAACAGTCCAATTCTTATTTGCAGGATCAATGCGCTCAGGTGAGTAGGCGAGCTCATATGGAACTCCGGCTTTATCAAGTGTCTCTTTGATCAAGCCTCTAGTGGCTCCAGGGGAGACCGTCGACTCATTGATAATGAGAGAACGTGGGTTCAAGTGTGACGCGATTGAATCGAGTGCCGATAGTAAACAGGAGTAATCAGGTTCACCCCCACCGTTTAAGGGCGTCGGTACGCATATAACAACTACGTCGGAAGTTTTGACTGAGTCAAATGTAGTGGCAAGACTGTAGCGTTCAGTTTTTAGCGCGCCTGTAATTTGTTCATCTGTGAGATCACTAATGGTTGATTTTCCTGCCGCCAGTTTTTGTGTGAGCCAAGGATTGAGATCGATACCGATCACATCGTGGCCAGCCTGCACTGCTGCCATCGCGAGCGGAAGACCTACATAACCTTGCCCGATTATTGAGATCTTCACGAGCAGAGTCCGTAAAAGTTAAGAAGTGAACCGGAATCCCTATTCGCGGAATCCATACACCAACAACCTGCTTTGGATATTTGACGCATGGTCTCAGATTACCCGCTTAGAAGGCTGCGTGGGCGGACTAATCGGGGTGATGCACATTTTTACCGAGGGGAGGCCCTGTGGTTTTGGCGATCTGGAGATGGTAGGTTTCCCAATTGAATTTATAGAAGAAAGAGTTTGATCAAAATATGAATCTCCAGGTCAAGAAACTGATTGCTCTGTGTGCCGCAGCCGTTGCGAGCATCGTTGTTGTTCAACCTGCCTTCGCAGACGCTCCAACAGCGCCCACCTTGATCTCCTTCACGATGTCACCAAGTTCAGTTGATATTGCAACTGCAAATACAACTGTCACAGTTGATCTGATTGTTAGTAATCCCACGGGTATAGCTTCAAATCAAGTAATTGTGACTCTCACCGACGGCGTAAATAACACAGTTTTTATCCCGATCTCGCGCACAGACTCGCCAGTTAATAGTTCTCTGCAAAATGTAGAATTTAAAGGGACGTATCATGTCGCTTCGAATCTACCTACCGGTGTCTATAAAGCGACTGCTGCCCCAATTACAGGTCTGACTTCGACCGCTAGCCAGGGCTACTCAACTCAAACACTAAGTGCCACGACGACATCAACAGTTGTTGGTGCTACAAATGCTCTCCTGGTCCGAAATGGGGGCTACTTAAATTTTGGTTACTCAACTTTTACGGGCCCTGCATTTAATTTGAACTTGGGTAATCATTATCTTGATCCAAAGTACAACTCAGTTGCAGCACCAATTTGGAAGGTGGGAGAGAGATTTAATCCAAGCGAATATTATGAACTAACAGTTCCAGCGCTCACTCTCAAGGCGAAGACAACTTCTCCGGCGACATGCACAAGTGATGGGACAATTATCAGTCTGATCGCAACAGGAAACTGCACATTTGTCGTCTATACCGAAAAAACTCTTGACTATCAGTACAAACAGGATATTCAAACAGTCGGAATTACTGCTGCACGCTCGAAACCAACTTTTGATGTAGGAGTTATCGCAACCCAAAGTTCTAGTGCGCTTCCACTTTCGATCCAAGGTCCATTTGTTTATGGCCCCACTGGTTTAGTGATTCCAGTAAGTGCAACTCCAACAGTCTGCTATCCCATCGGAAGCTACATCACAATAATTAGTGGAGGAACTTGCACACTTAATTACTCAACGCCTGCCTCTGCCAACTATTTGGCATCTGACATAACGCCATTGAGTTTCCAAATTACTCGCGCCGCGCAGGGAGTCTTATTTAGCGCTCCAGCGAGGGTAGCGCTGGCATCTAAAACTCTAACATTAAGCGCAACCGCATCGAGTGGCGCTCCAGTGACCTTTCAGTCTAATTCCCCGAATATCTGCTCTATTACGGGATATTCACTTAATCTTCTTGCACCAGGTAACTGCCAAGTAGAGGCGATTCAAGCCGGTAGCGCTACAGTTTCACCAGCATCTGTGACTCAGTCAATTGCAGTCACCGGTACTCTGCCAACTACGAAAACAGGTAAACCGAAGAAGATCATCTGCGTCAAGACTGGGAAGAGTAAGACCTTTACCGGCTCCAAGTGTCCTGCAGGATTTAGGGCCGAGAAGTAATCTCGAGTAGACTTAATTATCATTTCGTCAGCTAGATAAACAAGGAGAAGAATATGTTGAAGAGAACAGTAGCCACCGTATTTGTGAGCGCCCTTCTTGCGACCACTGGTTTAATGACACCTTCACATGCTGCGGCCATATCAAATGGAGCTGCCTGTGCAAAGGCTGGAGCAAGTACAACAGTCAAAGTAAAGGGTGTCAGCAAGGTATATCTCTGCCGAGTGAACCCATCGGTTGCAGGTGCACATACTCCAACATGGACCCTCAAGACATGCGTGAGCTACTGGGCTGCGGCGCAAAATAGCCAAGATTCCATTACTCAGCAACGCGGACTTGTCAGCTCTATGAGCGAGCCGGATAAGACCACCTATACAAAGCAACTTGATGCTTCGCAGGCCTCGCTCGATAAAGTTAAAGCTGCAATTGTCAGTAATCACTGTAAAGCTGGTTTATAAGCTGCAAAAATATACTTCCGCCCCACTTTCTTCTGAAGGTGGGGCGGTTTATTTTTTTTGAGACATTTACTCATCCAAGCCGTTCCGTAGGGAGCCACCTGTCTGGTTTTCAGGCTGAAACAGCGAAATACGAGCTCAGGAAAGGTCTGTACCCGCTCTGGATAGCCCCGCCTTGGAATCTGCCGGAGCCCGTCGCCCCTAACCGACTTGAGGCTGGAGTCAGTCAAAGAAGTCTTTTGGACTACTCGGGATCTCCTGGCCCGCACGGCCTAAATACCAGGGAATGGCTCCTGATAATATAGAATAGGGATCTGTGGTCATCTACGTGACCGTAAATGTCCGAATTGTCCTTTCCACGCGACAATCACCAAGCTCAAGCGTAGTAGGGAGTAGAGGCAGCGACGGCTGCATCTGCAAGACAGACCGGTTATTCAAGGAGTCCAGAAGTGAAGTTCACAAACCAGGCCGAGGTTGCAAGCCCACGTATGTGGAGCGTTGCCGAGCTTGGTGCTTTCTACACAGATCACAGCTTTGAACTCAAGACTCATGCCAATCGCATTCTCAAAGATTCACTGCGCGCAGATGAAGTTGTTCAAGATGCCTTCATCAAAGTCATGCTCGCTGCTCCTGAACTTGCGTCAGCCGAGCACGCGCTTTCCTATTTGCACCGCACTATCGAAAATCTCTGTATCGATCTCTTCCGTGCAGAGGGACGTCGTCCAAATTTGGTTGCACTCGATGATGCAACAGCTGAAGTGGAATCACAGTGGCAAGTTCAAGGTGACCACAGCCAAGTTATTACCGCCGCAGAAGATGCAGCGATCATCCGTCAAGCATTAGCACTTCTCTCACCAGCTGAGCGCAAAGCTCTTGTTATGTGGGAGATGGATGGACGCACCACCGCTGAGATTGCAGCAGAGCTTGGCATCAAAGAGAGCTCAGTTCGCCATACCGTCTCACGCGCTCGTGCATCCCTTCGCACAATCCTTTCAACTCTCATCATCGATGAAGAGCGCGGCTTAACAGCACTTGATCTTCTCTCCACCTCTTATAAGAAGGCAGCAGAGCTTGCGAAGAAATCATCCCGAGCTGCTCTCTCACTCTTCTTAGTCGTTGGAGCATTCCTTGGTTTCCATGCCTTTACCGGTCATGAGACAAAGCTTGTTGCCCAAGCTCCTGTTCAGATACCTGTTCCAGTTGCTCCTGCTACACCATCACATAAGGAAGTAGTCGTTGCAGCATCTTCTCGCCAGGCCCAGATCGCATCTTTGACTGAGCAACTCCAATTTGCCCGCGTTGAGCTCGGCGCTCAAGTAGATCTCCTTAATGTCATCAACGAGACTAATGTCTTTGGGGCCAATACCCAGACAGCCGCTCTTACGATCCAACCCAACACCCCAACAGGTGGCGCTGGTAACTAAATAGATTTCCGGCTTCTTAAAAGAGCTCACGGTATTGCACGTGCTTACCGCGATCTTCATAAGGAACCGGGATAGATAGGGAAGATCTCCATAAGGGAGAAGAGAACTATCGAAAGCCGGTCAAGAAAGACTTGATCGACTTATTGAAAGGAAATACATGTCTACAAAGACAGTAACAAAGCGCGTAGCGCTTGCAACTGTAGTTGCACTTGGCGCGGGAGTTCTCTCTCTCGTATCAGTGTCATCTGCAAACGCATCTGCTAACGTTGCAGCTGGTACAACCCAGACTGCGTCAACATCAGCTGGTGTTTTGAACATTGCAACAGCTGCAAACACAACAGGTATCGCGTATAATGGAGGCGGTTCTGCTTCAAGCGCTCTTTCACAGGGCCTACTCTCAGTATCCGACGTTGCTGGTGGTTTAGTAGCTGGTACTTCACAGACTGCAACACTTCTAAGCACTGGTGCAATTGAGGTATACACAACAGGAACTGCCAATAAGGCAACTCTTATCTCGGTCGCGGGCGGAACAATCTCTGCTTCGCTATCTAGCGTTTCTGCAAATGGAACTTTTAACAATACAAATACCTCAGTAGCAACTACAGGTACTGCAACTATGGTTATTGGTATTACTCCAAACGCAGGAGTTTCTTCATTTACAATCAGCGCTTATAACTCATCTGACACACAAGCAAACCTTCAAGCAACTCCTTCTTCAGGTGTGCTATTTGGTCAGATTGTTGTTTCAGTTGCGACAAGTTCTACTTCAGGAACAGTATCTCTTACAAACTCAAAGATTTACTACAACGCACTTAGTAACGGTGTATCAACAACAGGAGCAGTTACTTCTGCAACAACCACAGTTGGAGTTGGAACTTCTGATTTTGCCACACCGCAATATGCATCTATTCTTCCAAAGGATGCTTATGGAGTTTTGCTAGGTGCGGGTAGCTTGGTTCAAGCAACCGCAACAAACGGAGCTTACGTCGCACTTGCTGCTAATGGCTCAGGTATGGCAACTGCTCCAACTTCAGCAGGAACTTCAAGCGCTGCATTCACAACAACATACGCTGCAACAGCAGTAGGTATGGCCGTTGGTGCTGGAGCTCTTGCTGCAAATGGTGGTCAAACTGTTGTAACAGTCAGCGTCAATGGTGTAGCAATCGGAACTATTGCATTTACCTTCACAGGTAAGGTTGCAAAAGTAACACTTTCTGCAGCAGGCAATGGTCAGAATGGTGGAGCAGGTACAGGTAACTCTGCAACTGTTGCATTCTCCGATGCAGCCGGAAACACAATCTCTTGGCCAGCTGGAGCTGCAACGACTGCATATCCACAATCTTTGACCAAGGATACAAACGGTTTCAAAGGCTTTGGAACAGGCCTAAGCACTGTTACATGGCCTAACCGCACAGTCTCAACTGGTGCGGTTGCCGCAGGAAGCTTCTTGTTTACCTGTACTCAGAATGCAACAGATTCAGCTCAATTGGATTACACCAATGCAGATGGATCAATTGTTGTTTCAAACTCACTTCCATTTAGCTGCTCAGGTGCTCCATATACCTATACTGCTAAGTTGGACAAAGCATCATACGCCCCTGGGGATATTGCAGTTCTCTCTGTAACATTCAAGGACTCAACAGGTGCTCTTGCTGCTGATATCGTCGCAGGTCAACCAGGTGCTATCACAACCGGTACAGGAACAACAACTGTTCCTGTGATTGCCGGTGGACAGCTCACTTCCGTATCTGCTCCAACAAATGCTGATTCAACAACAAACGGTGTGGCAACATACAAGTTCATCGTTGGATCTACTGCTGGAAATTACTCAGCATCAGTCTCGTTCCCAACAGTAAACGCAAGCAATGCAGTTGCAGGCGCTCAAACTGTTTCATACAAGATTGTTGACGGGTCAACTTCATTGAATGATGTTCTTAAGGGAATTGTTTCTCTTATTGCCTCAATCAATAAGCAGATCGCAGCACTTGCAAAGCTTGTGACAAAGAAGTAAAACTTCTTTGTAAAACTCTAGGGCGTGCATAAAAGCTAGCCACAAAGAGGCGGTTCTTACTAGAACCGCCTCTTTGCTTTGAGTGTAATCTTTGAAATCTCTACTGGCTTTGAGGTAGAGTGATAGCGTGAGCTTCGAAAAGAAAAGAAATTCTAATTATCCAACAGCCTTACCAATCGGAATTTTATTAGTTGATTTGGCAGTACACAAGGGTTCCATGGACCCTTTGAATCCGGTAAAACTCTGGTTTTTAAGTTTGATAGCAGTTTTTGCCTTAACGGAAATTCTATTTCAAGCGCAAATTAGGTTTATTGTAAATAACAGCAGAATAATTAGGTTATTCATTTTAGCGGTAGTGGTTTTTGTCATGTCACTGCTAGCTGCGCTTTTTTTTACCCCCATGAAAGTGGTCGGAGTCTACGGTGACACTGGTCGAAATATCGGGTTTTTGAATTATTTTTTTCTTGCAATAATCACTATTTATTGCTCTGTTCGTGTAAGCACTTTTAATGTTCGAGTCTTATACTGGACTGCGTTTTGCCTGTCCTCGCTCCTGACTATCTATGGTTTTCTTCAACATTTTAAATTGGATTTTTTGAAATGGAATTCACCTTTCAACCCAATATTGCTTACGACAGGCAATCCCGACTTTTCAGCCAGTTTGCTGGGACTTCTATCCGTAATTCTGGTGGCTGGAATCTTCGCTAATTTCTCTCGATTCGCTAAATCCGTTTTCGCAATTAATGTAGTAACCGCAGTCCTTGTGATCTACTGGACGAACGCGCGCCAGGGCTTAGTGGCTACAGCTGTAGGAATAGGCTTACTTCTGGTTGTAATATTTTGGCAAAGGAACATGAAGGCAGCATTAATCTTTGCTGCCGCAGAATTTTTTGTAGGTTTTATTGCAATCCTAGGTATGCTCCAAATCGGTCCGCTCACACGATATATGTACAAAGCGTCAATCAATGACAGAGGTTACGATTGGCGAGCAGCAATTGAAATGTTTAAACATCACCCATTTTTTGGCGTGGGCTTAGATCGCTACTCTGCGTATTTCCTGCAGTATCGCTCTGAAAAGTATCCTCTCATATATGGCTACACCCAAACAGTAAATAATGCCCACAATGTATTTCTTGAAATTTTGGCCACTGCGGGAATTTTTGCTGGAATTGCATATTTACTACTACTCAGTTTTGTGGCTTATCGAGCTGTGATCGTAGTCCGATCCCATTCAGGTAAAGTACAATTGTTAATTGTTGGAGTGGTTGCGGGATGGGCAGTTTTTGTGGCGCAATCGATAATTTCTATTGACTCTTTGGTGCTCTCTATTTGGGGCTGGGTCCTCGCAGGGTCAATTGTTGGACTTTCCTACGCTGGCCCTATTGCGGAAAAAAATGAGCTTGGAAGTAAAGCGCCTAAAAAATTTAACCTAAGTCCAAATAAGGGGAAAATTGGTTGGTTGAAATATCGCTTCGTATTCTTGACTCTAACCTCTTTCGTTGTTATCTTTGGTGTCATCTTGCCTATGTATAAAAATGAGACAGGCATGCTTACATTTGCCACTTTTGGCTCTCCCACCAATGAGGCAGGAAGAGTTGCGTTCAAGGCAAAGGCCGATGAAGTTTTCAGACTTCCTTTATTAAACCCCAATTACAAAGTGTCTATAGCAACGAAACTCGCGGAGAATAACTTTGCTGACGATTCAGAGAGATATTTCAATGCAATCATCACACAAGACCCTAGGAATACTAATGCCTATTCTTTGCTTTCTATTATCTATGAGAACTCAAATCTTCCGCGAAAAGCCATTCCGCTTCGATTAAAGCTTAAGGCGCTAGACCCATATGGTGCAGATAGCCTGGTCAGACTTGAAGATGATTATGTGCGAGCCGGTGTAATTTCAAAAGCAAGTGATATCAAAAGAGAAATTCTTTCAATTGCTCCAGGAACTGATTTGGCCAAGCGCGCTGAAAAAATTCTTCCTGAGCAAATGACTCCGTAATAAGGTAGTAATTTAAAAACTCTAAGTTATGAATAAATTGATTTTGGTGAACTTTTTTGTAAAATCGCTTCCTATACTTTTGTAGGAAGGAGTACTTGTGAACAAGCGTTTAACGTTTACGGTGCTATTAAGTGCTATAGGAATAGCGATCATTGCTTTCCTTCTCACCCTCGGCAATACCGTGACTGCTCCGACGCCTCCTACCCCTGGTGCAGCGCCAAGCGCTCCTGCTGTTGTTTTCCCTAAGGGTGCATCTGATGCTAATTACACAATCCTCTGTGTGAAGAAGGGCGACGGGAAAATCAAGTTTACGAAGACCGGCCCTTATGTCACCTGCCCGAGTGATTATGCGACCGTCCCAGTACAACTAGATCCCAAGCTCATTAAAAAGTAAGTTTTGACTACTTATTCTTAGTGAGTAGGTAATTTCCGGTTTCCTATATAAAATTGGCATATGAGTAAAGCTAATTCTGCGCCAGAGGTCTTCGAAGACAATCAAAAGGCAATGAATTGGTTAATTTTAGGTGGCTCTCTTGTCACTCTAGCTCTGTGGGCAAATCTGAATGATCCATTCAATGCACCCAAAAGTTGGATTCTTTCTATTTCTGGTTTCTGGTTACTTGGCTGGGTTATAGCTCAAGTTAAATACCGTTGGCAGAATTTTTCGCTCAGGTGGGCAATAATTCTCGGGTGTAGTTTCTGGATCGCACTCGCAGCATCATTTATTGCGACAGACAATAAATACATCGGGATGTTCGGCGATTACCAGCGACGGACAGGATTCCTTTCCTACACTTGCCTAGTTGTTTTCTTTCTCGGAGCTAGTTTTCTTATAAACCTTAAAAATCTTAAGTCACTTCACCTAACTACAGTATTTGTCGGATTTTTGGTGGGGATTTATGGGTTTGCCCAGCACTTTAAGTACGACTTTATTAAATGGAATAATCCGTACAACTCTGTTCTGAGCACTTTCGGCAATCCTGATTTCGCGGCAGCATTCATGGGTATTTTCGCCGTTTTGAACTTTGGACTATTAATTCAATCCAAATATGTCAGGTGGCTACGCCTGCTCTCAGGTGCAAATGTCCTCTTGCTACTTACAGTAATCAGCTTCTCGCAAGTTCGGCAGGGTCTATTGATCGCTGCGGTTGGAATTGCCATCATTGCAATTGTCTGGACTTTTCAGCAGAGCAAGAAATTTGGCTACGCGTTATCTGCGCTAAGTGTGGTTGTCGCAATCTTGAGCCTAATAGGAATGCTGAATAAGGGGCCGATTGCTAAGTACCTCTACAAAGTCTCTGTTACTTATCGGGGAGACTATTGGCGAGCCGGATGGCGAATGTTTATTCACCACCCGTTCTTTGGAGTTGGCTCAGATAGATATGGCGCATACTTTCGTGAGTATCGAGACACAACTCAGGCTGTAAGGCGTGGACCTGATTTAGTTTCAAATGCAGCTCATAATGTGCCGATTCAACTCGCCTCGACAGGTGGCATATTTGTTTTACTCACTTTTATTGTTCTTACTGGATTTATTTTTTGGCGAGGCGTTACAGCACTTCGCACGAGCGAAGGCTCGAATCAAATTACAGCAGCAACTTTTTTTGCAGCCTGGCTTGCTTATGAAGCTCAGTCATTTGTTTCGATCGACAATCTAGCGATTGCAGTGTGGGGCTACATTCTTGGTGGCGCCGTTGTTGGACTTTCACTGATTCCGAGTCTTCCACATAAAAAACAAGGAAAGGGCTCGATACTTCAACCACTTTTCTCTAGCATTTTGGCGCTTACTATTTTTGCAATCTCGGTTCTTTTTCTCCAGGCTGAAATGGCTATGAAATCTTCGAGTTCACTTCCACTTCCTCAATCCAGTTCTCAAATCAAAGAGTTTGAAGTAGCTGCGAAAAAACCGCTCTCGTATGTTTTCCAAGAGCCTGCATTTTCAATAAGGGTGGCAGCTAACCTTGCTCAAGCACATGATTTCCAGGGGGCAGAAGAAATCCTTCAGAAGACGATAAATTCTGACCCGCGAGCCTTTGATGCCATGGAGACCCAAGCCCGCATTTACGAGTATCAACAAAGTTGGAGTAAGGCAGTGCAAGTCCGTCAAAAGATGATCGGCTTAGATCCATACAATTCAAATTTGAAAGCTCAACTCCTGCAGGATCAAAGAAGCGAGACAGCGAAGGCTAAGTAGCCAAAACTGCCTACTCATTAACCATGAGCAGTCATTTCTTGAGGGAGCCAAAATCAAGTATGGATAGTTGTACTCAACCCCTGGGCTCACACTTTATACACAGGCTTCCTGCCAAATTCCTTTAAGTAAAAAACCTACTGGTATCCTTATGAGCATGAGCAAGCGTTTAGAATTTTTACGTGCCAATAGCGGGACAATTAAGGCCATAGCTGCACGCCATAAAGCCTTATCTATTTCTGTTTTTGGCAGTGTCGCTAGAGGCGATGATGGCCCAAATAG
>Ga0007816_1000389_pt1 | contig 12885 bp, 11 predicted proteins | sample CryBogCBE27Jul09_FD_71213 | JGI IMG/M metagenome (GOLD analysis project Ga0007816, IMG submission 71213) | Freshwater microbial communities from Crystal Bog, Wisconsin, USA - CBE27Jul09 | ecosystem: Environmental > Aquatic > Freshwater > Lake | place: Crystal Bog, Wisconsin, USA | collected...
GCAGGTCGGTAAAATGTTCGGTAGCGATATTAATTTTGTTTACAATTCTACTACTCATACACTGACACTACAACAACGTCCATATGCCAGTGAGCAAATTTTAATTTGGATGTATAATTATCGCCCAGATTTTAATTTATTATCAGATGTATACGCAGGGCAATGGTTAAAAGATTACTCGCTTGCCAATGCTAAAATGATGCTAGGACAAGCTCGTGACAAATTCCCAGCTATTGCTGGGCCACAAGGTAGTAGTGCACTTAATGGTGCCGCACTTAAAACTGAAGCCAAAGCCGAAATGGATCAATTAGAATTAGATTTGATCAATTACAAAGACAACGGAACTCCAATTACCTGGGTAACTGGTTAAAAATAATACTTGACATTGTAATAATAAAGTAATAATATATAGTATCGCAGGAGATGCTATGATTATAGGTTTTGTAGGTTTGATTGGCGCAGGTAAAGATACAGCCGCTGATTTTTTAGTAAATTCACATGGTTTTAGGCGAGACAGTTTCGCTAATACACTTAAAGATGCTGTATCCGCAGTATTTGGTTGGGACAGAACACTACTAGAAGGTCGTACAAAAGAAGCTCGTGAATGGCGTGAACAACAAGACGATTGGTGGTCAGCTCGTTTAGGTCGAGATATTACCCCACGTTGGGTATTACAATATTGGGGCACCGAAGTTGTACGTAATGGGTTCCACGATGATATGTGGATAGCGAGTCTAGAAAACAAAATGCGTAAAACTACTGATAATATTGTTATCAGCGATGTAAGGTTCCCTAACGAGATTAAAGCAATACATGACGCTGGCGGATCAGTAATACGAATCAAACGTGGTAAAGACCCCAAATGGTTTAAAGACGCGGAACATTTTAATCGTGGTCCAGATGGAAATATCAATTGGTCATTGAGTAAAACTAGATTAATCAACGCCAATGTACACGCAAGTGAATATAGCTGGGTTGGAGGCAATATAGATCACACAGTGATCAACGATTCTACAATAGACGAATTATTCAAACAACTTGAAGTTATAATTAAAGGTCGGGAGTCAAATCTCCCTGACGCCACTTAACTCCTTCTTTATGTAAAGTGCGTTGACAGTTGGCACAGATAGTTTTAAGATTACTATATCTATTATTCTTTAAATCGCCATCGATATAAAATACATTAAAATGTTCAGAATGTTTTGATGTAAAGTTACACTTTTCACAAACGCTTTTTTTCTTGTATCCAGATAAGGCCCATAGTGGTCTTTCTTGTTTTCTTCCTTTAGCACAATGATCACATTTAGATCTATAGAAGGTTCTACCATCTTTATGGTAATTAACAGCAACTGGTCGTTGTCCACAACTATTACATAAGTTTCTCAAACTACCGCCCTTTTTAACGCCTTTATCCCATTATTTACACCGTATTTTTTCCATTTACTTGCTAAATAAAACAAAGAGTAATCCACTAAGGAGTTTTTTAAGATGGCACAAACATTACAATCACCAGGAACATTAGTTTCAGTTATAGATCAAAGTTTCTATACAACAGCGGCACCTGGTACTACCCCGCTAATTTTCGTAGCAACTGGGCAAGATAAACAGAATGCTAGTAATACAGGTATTGCACAAGGTACAACTAAAGCAAATGCCGGTACAGTATGGGTAATTTCCAGTCAACGAGATTTAGTAGACACATTTGGAACTCCTTATTTCCAAACTGATGCTAGTAACAATCCAGTTAATGCTGGTGAAATAAACGAATACGGACTACAAGCCGCATACAGCGTATTGGGCGCAAGTAGTAGAGCATATGTTGTTCGTGCTGATGTTAATTTAACACAGTTAGAAGGAACAACAACAATTCCTACAGGAACTCCTGCAGCCGGCACAGTATGGCTTGATACATCAAATAGCGCATTTGGAATTAATGTTTGGAGTACAACTACAAACAATGGCGCAGGCGGATTTACACTAGTAACTCCAGATATCATTGATGACAGCGATTATGACACAGTATTTTCAAACGGAGTTCCATTAGCATCATACGGAATGGTTGGTGATTTTGCTATGGTTGTTCCTGGCGAATCTACTACTGATTTTGATGTTGGTGGTTTATTTTATAAATCAGCTACAAATGGGTGGGTTTCAGTAGCTACAGGATTTGACGGTGGTAAAGCATTACAAATCAGTCCGCATTACAGTTATCCTAATTTCACTGCTAATACAGCTAGTGGTAGCGTTTGGGTTTGTACAACCCCAATATCAACAGGTGCTTCATGGGATATAAAATACTATAACGCTAGTTCTGCTAATTGGACATCAGTAAATGCTCCATTGTATGCAGATAGAGCAGCCGCTATTGCCGCACTAGATAGCATGACTGGTGGAATGGCTATTGATCAAGGTTCAGTATTTGTTGAATATGATTACAATAATACTGGTGTAGCTAATTTCAAACCATGGATACGTACTGGTACAGGTGCTACTACAATTTCTGTAACATCATCAACAGTATTCAATGCCGCAAGTAGTTTTGAAGTTAGAGAAACATATGCATCTGGAACTTGGTCAAATATCATAACAGTTGCAGTAACTCCAAGCGCAACAATTCAACTTGGACAACAAATTGCTTCAGCAATTAACACTAATAGTAATTTCATGAATGTTTCAGCTTCATGGAATCCTACAAATTATACATTGTCAATCAGCCATGCAATGGGCGGTGAAATTGAATTAAAAGATTTAACTAACACACCATTAAGCAGAATTGGTTTCAATACAAATGCGATTGGTACTATTCCTAATTTATATGCTGCACCATCAGGTGACGGATTTACTTTAGAAGCAAGTAACTGGGCTCCATTAACATTCCAATCACAAATGAGTGCTCCTGGATTAGCTCCAGCTAATGGTACATTATGGTTTAATAATTACTTGGGTGATGTTGACGTTTTATATAACAACGGCAGTGCTTGGGTTGGTTATCTAAATGCATTCCCTAATACAGATCCTAATGGTCCGATTATTTCTGCATCAGCTCCATTAACACAAAGTGATGGCACTTCATTAATAACCGGCGATATTTGGATTGATTCATCAATGCCTGATGCGTATGGCCAAACAGTTTATGTATATAATTCTGCTGTTGGCACAGGTGCTGCAGGATGGGTTTTACAAAATGTAGAAGATCATACAAGTCCAACTGGATGGGTATTTGCTGATGCACGTTGGTCAGACAACGGCATGGATGCACCTAGTTATGTAACTTCTATCAAGGATTTATTGATTAGCAATTATTTGGATCCAGATGCCCCAAGTCCATTCTTATATCCAAGAGGAACAAGACTATGGAATACACGTCGTAGCGGTAACAACGTAAAATATTATGATGCTGGATACATTAACGTTAATGCAACTAACGCAAACCACGGTAATGAGTCTATGTTAAGTTATTCACCAGATCGTTGGGTAACAGCAAGTCCAAATAACACTATGGGTGTTGGTACATTTGGTCGTTTATCACAACGTGCAGTAGTTGTTAAAGCCTTACAAAGTTTAGTAACAGCAAGTACACCAGTTCGTGATACTGATACATTAAATTATAACCTAATTGCTACTCCAGGTTATCCAGAATTAATTCAGGATATGGTCAGCCTCAACGCTGATATTGGACAGTTGGCATTAGTAATTGGTGACACGCCATTCCGTTTGGAAACAAATGCTACAACATTAGCAAATTACGGTAGTAATGCAGCAAAAGCCGCAGCTGATGGTGAAAGTGGATTGGCAACATATGATGATTACACAGCCGTGTACTATCCAAGTGGTTACACGAATGATAATTTAGGTAATAACATTGTTGTTCCGGCTAGTCATATGTTATTACGCACCATTATCAACAATGACAATGTAAGCTATCCATGGTTTGCGCCAGCAGGTACAAACAGAGGTATAGTGTCAAATGCTAGTTCAGTAGGGTATGTTGATGGAGAAACTGGAGAATTTAGAACTGCATCATTATACGAAAGTTTACGTGATGTGTTAGCAAGTGTTCAAATTAATCCAATTGCTACTTTACCAGGTGCTGGATTAACAGTTATGGGACAGTATACACGTAACAAAATGTCTACAGCATTAAACAGAGTTAATGTTTCTAGATTAGTAAGTTATATACGTCGACAATTAAACATATTGTCTAAACCATTCTTGTTTGAACCAAATGATAGTCAAACAAGAGCAGAGATTAAATCTGTTATTGAGGGATTGATGTTAGAATTAGTTGCTCAAAGAGGATTGTATGATTATGTAGTAGTTTGCGATACTACAAATAATACTCCAACAAGAATTGATCAAAATGAATTATGGGTAGATATTGCAATTGAGCCAGTTAAGGCAGTTGAGTTTATCTACATACCTTTAAGATTGTTGAACACTGGAGCAATAGCTTCTGGTAAGTTTGGTTCACAAGCAACAGGCTCTAAATAATTCAACACATAAAGGATAAGGAGAAATAAATGGCAACATCAAGTTTAAATAATTTTACAGTTCCGTTGGCAGGTAGCCAAAATCAAGGGCTGTTAATGCCAAAGTTACAATATCGTTTTCGAGTTGTTTTAACAGGGTTTGGATCTAGCAATTTTGGATCTGGCGGAACACCTGCTACTGAACTAACGAAACAAGTTATGATGGTTGATCGTCCACATCCAAGTTTTGAGGAAGTTAAATTAGATGTTTATAACAGTACAGTTAAACTAGCTGGTAGACATAAATTTGATGATATTAAACTTAAATTACGTGACGATATCAACAATAATGTAACAACTTTAGTTGGTCAACAATTACAGAAACAATTTGATTTCTATAACCAATCTAGCGCATATAGTGGACAAGACTATAAATTTTATATGTCTATTGAAATATTAGATGGCGGCAATGGTGCTGGAGTTGAGCCTGGCGTACTTGAAGTATATCAATTGCAAGGTTGCTGGATTAAAATGGCAAGCTACGGTAGCATGGATTATTCCAAAGGTGATGCTGTTGAATTAGAATTAACAATATGTTTTGATAATGCATATCAAACTAATGCAAGTGGTGCAAACGTTATTCTTCCAGTATTGTCGGCTAAGAGTCCATCCTCAGTATAATAGAAAGTAAACAAACAAAAAGCTCGATTTACTCGGGCTTTTTTGTTGACTAAATATTCATATGCCACAAACTTACATCGATGCCTCAGATAATGGGAAAGCCTTTTATACAGGCTATCAACACGCCTTTAAATTATATCTCAGTGATCAATACAAGAATGTACCCAAAGCGGCATTCATGTATTTTGTTAAGTTTAATCTTAATCCAAATATACAAAATAATCAATTAAGTAATGGTTGGAATGATGAATGGGCACTATTAGCAAAAAGTGTACAGCTACCTAAATTTAAAATTAGTACCGAAACAATTAATCAATATAATAGAAAATCCAATATACAAACTAAAATTAATTATGAACCAGTGACTATCGACATGCATGATGACATGGGCGGTGGGACTAATAATTTCTGGCAAACTTATTATAGATATTTTTATCAAGACAGCAGAAATCCTAATATAACATCTATATATTCTGATAACAAATATAAATCTATAGATAACAAATATGGTCTAAATTCATCTGGCGAACAATATTTTTTAACCAGCATAGATATTTTTGTATTACATCAAGGTAATTTTACAGAAATGAAATTAATAAATCCAATAATTAGTGCTTGGGAACACGATACAGTAGCTCAATCAGAAGGATCAAAATTTTTACAAAATAGAATGACTGTAGTTTATGAAGATGTATTATACGACACTGGCAGGATCGTTGATTCAGAGACTGCTGGATTTTTTGAATATGTATATGACACCACTCCATCACCATTGGCGAACCCTATTGTGGCAGCAATTCAACCCCCATATAATGGTGCAGCCTATGAGGAAGAGGAAGCCTATACGTCAGCTGTGTATCCAAGTTATGGAATAGATGATCCTAAGTTTTCATACAATATGCGTAAAAAAGGACAACTGTCTATTGGCGCATTATTAAGTGGCATTAATACTGTAAAAACATTTATTTCTAATCCGAGACAAGCGATGAATGTATATGGGCTTAATCTTAAGACTCTAGTGGTTAATGCAGCGGCAAATAAAATTAGTGCAACACCTATTAACTTATCAGGTAAACCAGCAACTGGTACTACTCAAGGCGAAACTAATATTTCAAATCAAGGTAACGGGAACAATTAATAATGTCAACAAATAATCTAAGTAACTTACCACCAGTACCGCCTCCCAGTCAAGGCAATGTTAATAGTTTGGTCAATACATTTAATAGTTATTATGAATTTCCTATCCAATTAGATTCAGCAACATTTAATGCAATGGTTGGATTTTTTGAAAATAAAGGATTTGATAAAATAAGTTCACAATCTATAACTACCGTTATGATGACACAAGCATTGCAAGATAAAATCAATCCCATGACAATTATAGATTCGTTAAATGGGGTAACTGGTGCGGATCTTAGTGAACTAGCAACACAGATATTAAATTATAAAAGATTTAAATCTAGTTATTTAGGTGTTGCTACTGCAATCAAACCAGCCATGCAAGTACAAAGAAATATTATAGCATGAGCTTAAAATTTGCACAAAGTGTTTATACACCCAAGAATGGCGAAAAATATATAGGTTCTAAATTGCCCTATTGTCGCAGTAGTTGGGAAACAACATTTTGTATGTTTTGTGATAATAATCCTGCGGTACAAGAATGGTCAAGTGAGCCAGTAAAAATTCCCTATCGAGATCCGCTTACTGGCAAACAAACAGTATATGTTCCGGATTTTTTAATCAAATATATTGATAAAAACGATAGGCAACATATTGAAATGGTTGAAATAAAACCAGCTAATCAAATGCTATTAGAAAAAGTTGGAAAGAATCCATATAATCAAGCTCAGTATGTTAAAAATATGGCCAAATGGCAGGCAGCACAATCTTGGTGTCGTAATCAAGGAATTACATTTAGAGTAATTAATGAAACAGATATTTTTGCCAATAGCAAGAAAAAATAGATAAGTACGATTATGAATAAAAAACTTGAAGAACTTTTTGATTTGCCTGATAGCAAAGAACCATTAATCAATCCAGAAGTTGTTGAAAAGACTGATTCGATCGAAGTGATTAACTTAGAGGATAGATTAGAAGAATTTGATAAAATTGCCGCAGCATTACCCCGTGTAAAAGGTTTGGGAGATATGGCAGATGGTGAGTTAGATGCATTAGCCAGTAAAGCTGAAAAGGCATATGATGACCTAATGGATTTAGGTATGCAAGTTGATGCTAGGCACAGTACTAGAATGTTTGAAGTTGCTGCACAAATGATGAATGCCGCAATTCAAGCAAAAACTAATAAAATTGATAAGAAGCTGAAGATGGTTGATTTACAGCTCAAAAAACTGGCCATTGATAAAAAGCACGGGAATGACTCAGGAAATGATCCTATTGAAGGGCAGGGATTTATACTCACTGACCGCAATAGCATCCTGGAAAAACTTAAGAATTTGAATAAATAATTAACTATGAAAAACTTTAAAGAACATTTATCAGAATCCTTCGCTAACAGAAAGCATGTATTTCGTGTTAAGGTTGCTGGAGATTTTACTCCAGAACAAGAAACCGCATTAAAGACAATGCTTGAGCGTTATCAAGTAGATTCATTTAAAAAAGTTTCAGTAACTCCTGTACAAGCATTGCCATTAGATTTTCCACAAGTACGCAATTGTGAAGTACACATTTTTGAAGTTACTGTAGATTATCCAACAACGCAACAAGAATTAACAGAATATCTTTCACAAGGTTTAAAAGTTAATCGTCAGAATTTAGCAGTTGTTCGTCCAGGTGAACCAAGCGAACAATATCAAGAACAAACACCAAAGCGTGAAGGTGCATTATTAGATGACCCAACATACAAAGAAGCTGGAAGTCCACAATTTGAAGATTATTATGGCGACAAATACAACAGCGGTTTTGTTAAAGAATTAAATGATATTTTAAAGTTGCAACGTAAAGCACGTGGGGAAGAAATACCTACAGAAGGTGAGGCAAAATATAATGTCGATACACCATATAATAATCAAAGTCCTATCGCCCCTGATAAAGGAACTTATGATGTAAAAACAAGGAACGGAGTATAATATGCAAATGATCGACGTATTAAAGCGTTTAGCTGAACTAGATGCTAAGAACCCAAATGTAGTTAACGAAATGGCGATACCTGCCCCTCAACAACCAACTATGTCTGAAAAATTACCAGATACAGGATTTTCAGAGCCAGCTATGCCAGGACATGATGGTCATTTAGATTTGGAAAATGCTATGATTGTTCCAGATGCAGAAGAAAAGCCAGCAAGTACTGGGCCTGCAAATATCAATATTAGTGCAGGCAGTGGCGAAGAAGTTAGTAACATGTTGGCCACTATCATGCAATTAGCAGGCGTAAAACAAGTTACTGATAAAGATATGGGAGTTGAGCCACATGGGGCAGTACTAACAGCAGAACCTAGTATGAGTGGCACGCCACCAATGGCTGAGCCAGATGATGAGCATGATGGTATGCGTGATATGATCAGTGCAGTTGATAAAATGAATAAGCCGGAAGATGATGAAGAAAAAACTAAAGGCGATGAAGAAGAAACTGATGAAAGTATGAACAGCATGAGATTTAATAATAATTCTGGTGCAAGTCCAACAGAACAAAATCCGTTTGATCCAGAAAAATTTGCAAACCATGAAAATCAACCAGGCGGCGGCAGTGTTCCTAAAGATCATGAAAACCGTCCACGTGACCGTGATCAACCAATTGCTGCAATGGAAGAACAGTTAATGGCTGAATACAAAGAGTTTGTTGTAGAAAATGAAATGGCTCCACAAGCACAGCATGTTCCAATTGGTCAACAAATGGCAAATGATGGCATTACGTATAGTCGTGAAAAAGAAGGTGAAATTATTGATTTAATGGTTCAATATATGAAGAAAGATGGAATGAGTACAAAATCAATTCGTTATTATCTAAACTATGACGAAGATTATATCCCTGATCAATTAAGTTACTTGCCAAGAGAAACTAAACAGGATAGCGCAGCAAAGTTTGAATCAGATATAGATGGCGGGATGGGGTATTATGTTGTTGATAGATTCAGCAAAGAACCAATGGACGGGCCATTCAACAGCCCAGAAGAAGCAAACAAAGTTAATCATAACGGTGGAAGTATAGGTAAATATCCAATCAAAGACATCGGCACTATAGAAGATGGAAACCCAGTTACTCAGAAACAAGGTAGCGCAGCAACGTTTGAATCAAAAAAAAAAGTAAGAGAAGCAAGCGGATATAATCCTAATGCGATTGCTGGAAAAAACTGGGGAAGAAAAACATCTGCTGAAAACGATTTCCGTAATAGAGAGCGCAACGCTGGGTTAAAACCAAATAGAGCGCCTAATAATGAATATGGTAATAATATAAACGGCGCTGCAAGATCTATTTACTGGTACAACGTTCCTAAAGACAAAGAAGAAAGAGCACAACAACTAGCAAAGTTTGGTAACGATCAATTTCAACAGAGTGGCGGCGAAGAAGGATTTGGCTTTACAAAAGCCAAAGATGGCATGTGGATGTTGAAAATATTTAATGACTTGTTGGCTAAGGGAGTAGTAGATTCGCATTTTGGTCAAGGTCAAAAAGGTGATTCTCGTGGTCCACAACAAAGCGGCAATAAAATGATGTATGAGGGCGATGAAGATGCCTATGATCAGTTTGTTAACGGGAATGAACCAAACTTTACGGGTCGTGACGAAGAAGATTTTGATAAGGCTGAAAAAACATTTGTAAACTTTCTTAAGAAAAAAGGTAAGGTAGTAGATTCAATTAACACTGATGGTTTTCCCGTGCTTGTAGCAATGTGCCAAGGTCAATTTTGTGCTTGGTATGATTTAGAAAATGCTCATGGATACCTTGCTCCATAATTATATTTTAGGATATAATCCAAATAGGCTCTCCGGAGCCTATTTTTTTCATTAAATACTAACATGGGAAAAGCACTCGACGGTAATTTAATCAAAAAAGCTCACGCCACTCAAAAGTGGACTGAGGAAGATATTCAACACATGATAGCATGTAACGATCCAGAAACTGGACCTGAATATTTTTTAAAGAATTTCTTCTTTATACAACATCCAACAAAAGGTAAAATACAGTATTATCCCTTTGAATATCAAGAAAGATTGTTAGAAAGTTATCACGGACATAGGTTCAGTGTTAACATGTTGGGGCGTCAAATGGGTAAGACTACAACTGCTGTGGGCTATTTGTTATGGTATGCAATGTTTGTGCCCAATAGTACTATACTAATTTCAGCACACAAATACACAGGTGCACAAGAGATTATGCAACGTTTACGCTATGCGTATGAAACTTGCCCTGACTTTATTCGTGCAGGTACTACAAGTTATAACAAACAAAGTATTGAGTTTGATAATGGATCACGCATAGTAGCACAAACAACAACAGAAACAACTGGTCGTGGTATGTCTGTGTCATTGTTGTACTGTGATGAGTTTGCGTATGTGGAACCTAACATTGCTGTAGAGTTTTGGACTTCCATATCCCCTACACTAGCAACTGGTGGTAAGGCAATTATTACAAGTACTCCCAACAGTGATGAAGATCAATTTGCACAAATTTGGAATGAAGCTAACAAGCGTTTTGATGAACATGGTAATACTACAGTAGTTGGTAAAAATGGATTTTACCCATGTATGGCCATTTGGAGCGAGCATCCAGATAGAGATGAGAAATGGGCTAACGAAGAGCGTAGTCGTGTTGGGCAAGAACGTTTTGAACGTGAACATGAATGTAAGTTTTTGGTATTTGATGAAACACTGATCAGCAGTCTTGTACTTGCTGGGATGGAAGGACAAGAGCCTACTATGAAAATGGGCCAAGCACGTTGGTATAAAAAGATCAATAGCAAAAGTACTTACATGGTCAGTTTAGATCCTAGTCTAGGCACCGGCGGGGACTACGCGGCTATTGAAGTTGTAGAACTTCCTGCTATGGATCAAGTATGTGAATGGAATCATAATTTAACACCTGTACAGGGGCAAGTTCGAATTTTGCGTGATATTTTAAAGTATATTGAAGAACGATGTAAACTAGCAGGGACAACTCCTAACATTTATTATAGTGTAGAAAACAACACTTTGGGTGAAGCCGCACTAGTTGCTATTGATGCTTTGGGTGAAGATACTTTCCCAGGATTATTTTTAAGTGAGCCAGTTAAACGCGGACACGTTCGTAGATTCCGTAAAGGATTTAATACAACACACTTAGGTAAAGTATCAGCTTGTGCTAAATTAAAACAGTTAGTTGAAACTAAAATATTACATGTTCGTAGTAAAGCATTGATCAGTGAATTAAAATCATTTGTTGCAGAAGGTGTTACATTTAAAGCAAAATCAGGGCAACATGACGATTTAGTATCCAGTATGCTGTTGAACATCCGTATGATTATGGCCCTACAGGAATGGGATCCATTAATTTACGATAAAATGCGAGGTCAGGACGGGATGGAAGAATACGACTTGCCTATGCCAATTTACGTATCTACGTACTAAATATAGAATATGAAACCTATCTCAATTATCAGCCAAGATTTATTTGACAAAGTTCGTAGCCGTTTCGAAAATTTAGAAATGGGCGACGAAACTGGTGCAGTCACTATTGATCCTGCACAAGCAATGTTTTTCGATTTTGACTTCATTATTGAAGGAAATAACCTAGGTCGTGTTAGCATGAGCCTAGCTGATCTAGGTAGTTTAAAAGTTTACTACAGTCAAGGTATTACTGAGAATCAAGACGATCCAGTTAAACAAGAATGGTTTAAATTTTTAAAAGAAATGAGATTTTTTGCAATGCGTAGACTATTACGCTTTGATACGAGAGATATTGCCAAGACAAATCTTGACAAGAATGATTTTCAACATTTGGCTACTACACAGCCTCCCAAGGAAGATGAAATGACAACAATGAACGAATCACGTTGGAACGGAAAAAGCACTAAAAAAACAAGTCGAGCAATAAAAGGTAAGACCGAAGTTATTGTTAGACATCATGACGATATGAGTGAAATGTATCCAGGCGCTCGTAGTGCACCAAAAAAAATTAAATCAATATTTGTACAAAATAAAGAAGGCGAACGATGGAAGTGCCCAATGAATTATCCAGCATTGGGATTTGCAATTGCTCAACACGTTGATCACGGTGGAGTACCACACGATCCAGCAGGTAAAGCAATTATTAAAATGGCTGAAGAAATACATCAATTAAATGATTTTCATAGAAAAGTTAGAAACTCCAGTTTGAATCCAGATGCAACAGGAATCAAAGAACGTGCCTTAGGCCGATTAAATGAACTTAAACATCAAATGGAGTGCTTAGGTGGAGGAAATGGTTACCGTTCTTGGCTTGGCGACTTCCAAGAACAAATGGAAGAGGCTCCGGCTTTAGACGCGGTAACAATGGAACAATATAAACAAAAATTTACACAAACAACTTTCCAAGAAGAACTAGAAGAATTTTTCCCATTAATACATAAAATTATGAGTGAGGAAAATACAATTGACCTAGAAAAATATGTAGAAGAAGATATAGAAGAAGCATTTGACGTTCCTGGACCGCATGGTAGAATGGGACAGTCAAACATGGGACGACCAGATGAACAGTTTGAAGAATGGGCGGAATCAGTTGAAAATAAAGAACTAACTCCAGATCAAATTGGTGAATTGAAAC
>Ga0007816_1000423_pt1 | contig 12314 bp, 11 predicted proteins | sample CryBogCBE27Jul09_FD_71213 | JGI IMG/M metagenome (GOLD analysis project Ga0007816, IMG submission 71213) | Freshwater microbial communities from Crystal Bog, Wisconsin, USA - CBE27Jul09 | ecosystem: Environmental > Aquatic > Freshwater > Lake | place: Crystal Bog, Wisconsin, USA | collected...
GAGCCTGTTCAGTTTGTTTTAATTTTTCAGTAAGAGTGTAGATTTCAGAGTTACGTTTCTCCACCCATTGCTCAGCATTTATTTGAGCCTGTTCAGTTTGTTTTAATTTTTCAGTAAGAGATTGGATTGCCAAGAGATTTTTTTCAATACCTCTTTTCTGAGGAGGTAAGTTTATGATTGGCGAAAGTGGTTTTTTAGTTTTAGCAGTAACAATCCATTGATACGTTAGGGCATCTTTATGATTCTTAATCAGTTGCTCGACAATATCATAGGACAAAACGTCTTGATTACTTTCTGAAAATTCCGTTTCAAAAATTTCTTTATTTACTGAATCAATCTCCCAAGAGAATAGATTGTATTTATTCAATAATTTAAGCAAAGATGATCTTGAAAAAAATCTTAGATGGGTTTTATCTAGGAGGCCATTTTCACTGTAATTAAAATTTCCCCTCAACAAATCCAATCCAAGAGCTATATGCGTAACATTTGGGACTGAAAAAATAATAGAGCCATTTTTATTTACCAGCCTGGGAATATCACTTAAGAATTTTTCTGGATCATATAGATGCTCAAGCACGTCTGCAACAACAATAAAGTCGTATTTTTGATGGAGTACATCAGAAATATAATTATTCTCAATATTAATGACCTCGGCTTTTCTATAAATATTTCTACAGACTTCAATGGCCTCTGAATCTACATCTACACCATCTACAACGCACTTCATATTTTCAATCAAATACTTCCCCAAGAATCCTGAGCTACAACCAACGTCAAGAACAGTGGAATTACTTTGTATTTTGCTCACAATTTTCGAGAGTGACTCCTCTGAATTTAACTGGATCCCTCTCTCATATTTAAGGTAACTTTTTGAAGTCACAATTTTTCCCAAAATACACCAGTCCAATCAATTTTCTCTAAAACTGGATTTATTGCCTTTTTAGCAAAAAAATCATGTACTGCCTGTCTGCAGCTTTCTATATACCCGTAATCATCAATAATAACAAAACCACCTACTTCGACCTTATCATATAAGGCATCCAAGGTAACCCAAGTGGATTCGTACATGTCGCCATCCAAGCGTAACAAAGATAACTTTTCTATTGGAGCATGATATAAGGTCTCATTGAACCAACCTTTAATAAATTTCACCTGACTATCTAATAGTTCAAACTTTTTAAAATTTTCTTTAACCTCTTCCAAAGGTACTGCCAAAGCAGTATATTGGTGGTGACAATCATTAGCATCTTGCGGATATTCGCTCTTTGGTTTTGGTAATCCCTCAAATGAATCTGCAACCCAAATATTGCGGTCTTCAACCTCATTTGCTTTCAATACCGCTCGCATGAATATTGTACAGCCCCCTTTCCATACACCAGCCTCGAGAAAGTCCCCTGCAACGCCTCTTGAAAGAATTTTTTCAATACACATCTGAATATTATTAAGGCGCTTCTCACCGATCATTGTGTAACCGTTGCTAGGCCAATCTTTGCCGTCCATTCTCTCGGGTATCTTATTATGAACTTGATCTAACAATACATTTTTAAGAAGGTTTAGGTAAAGATCTTTTTTCATTCTTTATCATTTAAATTTATAGTTTCTATATTTATATCCATCATTGGTATACCAATTAAACCAGTAGAAATACTTGTGGAATCTGATCTTAAAAATAAAGCATCATGAATCCAGTGATGCTGGGTATGCTCCTCAGGCACTCCATCAGCAATAGCAACTGAAATGCTATAGTCTCCAATGGGCAGGATAGGCATTTGGAATTTAAAATTGGCTCGAATTATATAGCCCTCAGCGACATCTAGATCTTCACCTAAATGAGACAAATATGAGTTATCGCCAAAAAGATTTTGACCAAGTCTATCTCTAAAGAAAAATCCAATAATTGGACTTGATAATCTAGTTAATGTCTTGCATGTAATAATCAAATTAACTACTTCACCTCCAATAATTTGATTTATCCGCATTTTATCATCAGCGATAATATCAACGCTCTCTATATATGCCCCACCTTTTCCGAAGCTCGATGAACTTTCATTAAATTGAAATACCCTGAGGTCATTCCGTAGATTGCTTTTGTCTATCATTTCCTTATTTAAAAAATTTATGTCTTTTACAGCGTTTCTTTTTTTAGAGTCTTCAGCCAAACTAAGGCTGTGTCCTGAAGCTTTTTCATATATGGCCTGTAAAAATTTATCGCAAATTTCTTTAGCACTCCCTTGATCTATCAAAAAACCATTATCAACCCACAACACATTTGAACAAAGGCCTTTGATGGCCGCAATGTCGTGGCTAACAAATAATACTGTTCCATTTTTCATAAACTCACGCAAAAACAGCATGCATTTTTGAGTAAAGAAAGCATCGCCCACGGCTAGCGCTTCATCAATTACAAGAATGTCTGCGTCGACATGGGCGATGACTGCAAAGGCAAGTCTCATGACCATACCGCTTGAATATGTTTTTAATGGCTGATCAATAAATTCGCCAATATCAGCAAATTTAACAATCTCATCAAATCGCTCATCAATCTGCTTCTTAGTTAACCCCAAGACTGAACCATTAAGATACACATTTTCTCTGCCGGTAAACTCATGATTAAACCCAGTGCCGAGCTCTAATAGGGCGGCAATTCGTCCGCGTGTTTTAACTGTACCATTTGTTGGGTCTAAAGTTCCGCAAATAATTTGCAAAAGGGTTGACTTGCCAGATCCATTACGGCCAATTATTCCAACAGTCTCGCCATTTTTCACCTCAAAAGAAATATCCTTGAGAGCCCAGAAATCCCTGAAATAATTTTCAGGAACTTTGCCAAATAATTTCACTAATTTTGGTAGGATAAATTGCTTCAGCCTATTGCTTGGTCGATCATAAATTTCATATCTCTTACTTAGACCAGTTACCTGAATTGCAATTTCATCAGATGACATCAGCAAAACCTTTCCTTGTTTTCTGAAACCATGCGAATCCGAGCGCCATTAACACTATAGAAAATAGTAAATAAATTCCAATCTCAAACCAATCAGGCGATACTCCAAATATCAGAATTGACCTAGCCTGCTCAATAATCAAGCTGACTGGATTCACCAAGATCCAACGTTGAAATTCCTTTGGAACAGCAGAGATTGGATAAAAAACGGGCGCCAAAAACATCATCAATGTTGTAATGACACCGATTACCTGACCCACATCGCGAGCAAAGACGCCGAGCGAAGCAATAAACCAAGAAAATCCCATTATTAAAAAAATGAATGGGAGCAAAACTATTGGCAGAAAAACCACGGTCCAGTGAAGATAACCGTTTAATAAAAATAGCGCACAAATTAACACGCCAAAACTTACTCCTGCGTGGAACAAGGCAGTCCCTAGATTAATTACTGGCAGTGTTTCCAATGGGAAAACCACTTTTTTTACATAGTTCGCATTGTTTAATACAAGTCCAGGGGCTCGGTTAATTGTTTCAGAAAATAAATTAAAAACAATCATGCCAACAAATAAAATTGTTGCAAATTCAGTTTTGCTCTCTGAGCCCATCACACCCCATCGCGACTTAAACACCACTGAAAATACAAAGGTATAAATCACTAGCATTAGGATAGGATTAAAAAAAGACCATACAAGCCCTATTACAGAACCCTTATATCGCCCAATCACTTCCCTCTTAGTCATTTGATAAATTAGCTGATGATTCTTAATCAGGCTAGCTACTAAAGCTCTTAACGAGGTCGACTGAGGTTGATGGGGATTATTCATAAGCGTCATAGTAGCTGCAGACTTCTCATATCTTTTTAATCAATGCAGCCAAAAATAAACTGAAGGTGCCGCGCCGTGTTTGGCGATATAAGCCACAGACTTCCATCAAACGAAAGCGGTCTTTCAATCTTGCGCCTCTCAATATCTCAAACATTTTCAAGATCTCTTGATGGTTTTTCACTAGCAAGTGATTGACTTGATTGAGTGCAACTATGTTTTGTGTATTCCATCTCTGGAAGCGCCCTTGTAATAACATCCACAACCGCTCCATCTTTGCTGGGAATAAGTTATTGCCACCCACTAAAGCAAACTCGTGTTGACGATAAAGAACGTAGGGTTTGGGATCATAAAAAACAATGCCCTCAACGCCACTAACTACCTGATACATCCACCAATCATGCGATGGCACATGCACTGGGCCTACTTTTTCTAATAACAACTTTGTAGCATTGTTAAAAGCCATGGTGTTACCACCCGCAATACTTTGCACTAGTGCATTTCTAAAACTGGTTGGAAACACAAAGAGTGGCGACATACCGCAAGGTTTTTTTTTCTCACTCACGTATTTGGTACGGCCGCAATATAAATATGGAACTTCTGCCTGCTGACTACTCGCTATATTTTCCAGAGCGACTGCAAGCTTTTCTGGCAACCACACATCATCTTGATCACAAAATGCATAGTAATCCGCTCGGATCCCAGGATCACACGCAAGAGATAAAAAATTCTGGGCAAAGCCTTTTTGAGGACCACTACGAATGGTTAATTTCCCAGCCGGCCATTTTGCTTGATATTGCTGCAGTATTTCTAGAGTTTGATCAGTGGAGCCATCGTCACTGGCAATAATGACCCAATTTTGATGGGTCTGCGCCTCTAGAGAATCGAGCTGCTCAACCAAAAAACGGGCCCCGTTATAGGTGCACAGCAATATCGCCACCAAAGGCGAGCCAGAACTTCTCTCTAAATTGGGATTTTTGTCAATTAGATCAGTCATTTACGACAATTTCTACCAAATTTTGACTCATTAATAATGACAAAAATAACCCCAAAAGTGAACGTTTTATTTAGATATTGGAATTATAACGATTGGGGTGGGTAAATAAGCCCCATTTTCACCTAAAAAAAAGACCAGAAATGTCCCCATTTACAGGGTCGGGACGCTAATACCGTTTAACACCCAAATCCATTGACTTTTTTAGCTAAAATTCAGATGGCTTCATTGACATGATCCGATCTAAAACCAGGTACTAATTCTTTAAGTAGGCTAATGAGAGCGTCTTGATCATTGGACTCAATTGCCTGCTGTAGCGCAATCAACTTTTTCTCAAGCACTACCCAGGGAAGAAAATCCTCATGCGATTTAAAAATTCTAGGGTGAGAAGTAGTATCAGGCTCGCCTGCAATCAATAACTCTTCGTACAATTTTTCGCCAGGGCGAAGACCAATTTCTACAATTTCAATATCGCCATCAAGATTATTCTCATCCTTTATATCTAAGCCAGAGAGCTCAATCATCCTCCTAGCCAGATCTAAAATTTTGACGCTCTCACCCATATCGAGTAAAAAAACTTCTCCTCCACTAGCCAAAGCACCTGCTTGGATCACAAGCTGGGCTGCCTCTGGGATTGTCATGAAGTACCGTGTAATCCGAAGGTCTGTTACGGTTACTGGCCCGCCATCCTTAATCTGCTGCTTAAATTTAGGAACTACCGAACCCGATGAATCAAGAACGTTACCAAAACGCACCATCGCAAAATGAGTACTAGGCATTATTTGAGCTAGCGCCTGAAGAGTCATTTCAGCAATTCGCTTACTGGCTCCCATGACATTGGTCGGACGCACTGCTTTATCAGTGCTAATTAAAATAAAGTTAGGGACAGCTAATTCACCTGCGATTTGTGCAACAACTAAAGTGCCTAAAACGTTATTTTTCACACCTTCTATTGCATTTGATTCAACTAAAGGTACGTGTTTATATGCTGCAGCGTGGTAAATAATATGTGGTTTATATTCATTCACAATCAATCTCATTCGGTTGATATCCGTTACAGATGCTAGCAATGGAATTATTTTTATTTGATCGCTAGATGAAAATTTTTCCACTCGCCCAACCAAGTCCTGATGAATCTTGTAGAGTGCAAACTCATTTTGCTCAACCAGTATCAAAGCACTAGGCTGCTGATCAATAATTTGACGACATAATTCACCACCAATGGATCCACCCGCTCCAGTAATCATCGCAATTTTTTGATGTGAATTTCTTGATAAAAGATCAGGATCTGGTCTAACTGCTTCTCTTCCTAGTAAGTCATCAATATCAAGTGACCGTAAATCTTGTATGCTGACTTTACCGCTTGCAAGATCTGACATACTTGGCAAGGTCTCAATGGCGACCTTAGCTACCCTCGCCAACTCTATGATCTCATTACGTCTAGTTCGACTTGCTGAGGGAATGGCTAATAAAATTGAACTTATGCCAAGCGAAGAAACAATGTCAATTAGCCGATCTGGATTAAAAATTCTTTTTCCAGTTAGGCTACTTCCCTGTAATCTCTTATCATCATCTAGAAAACCTGCAACCTGCATCTCGTAACTATGCGATAAAGCTGCCGCAAGTTGTCTGCCTGCCTCTCCAGCACCATAAATAAGAACCTTGGGGATATTAGCCAACCTCAATTGCTTACGATAGGAGTTACTTAACCAATAACTGACAAGTGCTCGAGTGCAGCCGACAAGCATTAATAATATGAGTGGCTGAATAATGCCGATAGTTCGTGGGACATCAGGAACACCAATCAAAGTAAAAATAATAAAAAATATGATGCCGTATATCAAAATAGCCTTTACCAAGGTAATAAGCGCGGACCATCCAGAATGTCGGAAAATTTCTCTATACAGTCCAAATATTATGAAGATTGGTATACCTATTGTGCTCGAGGCCACTACAACCCAGATTGGCCTCCAGCTACTTGCCGAAAATATGGGAATCCACTCACCTAGCCGCAAGTAAAAAGCTAAATAAACACTGAAAATGCATAGAGAAAAATCAACCAAAAGTACTATGGCCCGCTTAATTAAACGGGGTAACTGTAGTATAGGCATGATGAGGCGACTTATTAACATATATGCATTCTACTAATGAGATATTCCATCTCTAGAAACCACCTTTAAGAAGGTTAACCATAAAATCTTTAAGTCAAATAAAAATGATTGGCGTCGCAAATACTCGACATCAAACTTTACTTTCTCAGAGATTGATAATTCATCGCGTCCGTTTACCTGTGCCCAACCAGTTATGCCGGGCACTAAAAACTGAACACCATATCGATCTCTTAGTGCAATTAAGTCTTGCTGATTAAAAAGGGCTGGGCGAGGCCCTACCAAACTCATCTCACCTTTTAAGATGCTCCAAATTTGAGGCAATTCATCTAAACTGGTTTTTCTTAAAAAACTCCCAATAGAAGTTAAATATTGATCAGGATCACTTAATAAATGAGTAGCCAAAGCAGGGGCCCCCATTCTCATGCTCCGAAACTTTGGCATCCTAAAGATTCGATTTTGATAACCAATGCGATTTGACCAGTACAGGATTGGACCCCTAGAATCGATCATGATTATTAAGGCAATTAAGAGCATTGGTACGACAACAAATGCGCCTACTGTTATGGCAAAGATTAAATCAAGAGTTCTCTTAAGTGGATTCATCGATAAGAAGTTAATGGATTAAATTTTTAGCGTAGAAATTTAGCCAAGCCGTAGTTACTGCTTTGCTTGAGAAATTAGCAAATGCTCGCTCCTGCGCAAAAGATCCAAGACTCTCTCTGAGGACTGGACTCGCCAATAGGCGTTGCATCTGCTTTGCAAAGGCACTGACATTACCAGTCTCCACTAAAATGCCGGTCTTACCATCGACTATGGCATCAATTACCCCATTTATCCGATAAGCAATTGTAGGTAAATGACAGGCTGCAGCCTCAATAATCACTGATCCAAAGCCTTCTCGATAGCTCGGCAGCAACAGAACATCAGCCGCCTGCATATAGCATTCAGGAGTAAATGTCGGACCAATCCATTTAATTGAGTCGTGCAATCCATTAATCAGTTCTTTTGATTGACCATTAATATCCTCTTCATCTGGTCCCACAAGCCACAAAACAGCATTTGTATTTACAGCCTTTACTTTGGTGTAGGCACTCAATAAATCGAATAAGCCTTTATCACGACAGAGTCGACCCACGTATAAAAATATGCAATCACTCTCTCTTGCCAACAACTCTTGCCGCATGTTTGCTTTGACAAGCGCATTGACATGGAATCGATTCAGATCAACCCCGGAAATTGAGCCCTCGCCTAACATGGCAATTTTGGATGAATTACATATACCCTCTTGGAGTAAAAATTCAATTTGAGATGAGCTATCGGCAAATACGAAGGTTGCTAATTTAGCAATCACCCAATCTACATATTTGAAGAAAAAACGATGCATGCCTGCTTTATTAGACCAAATTTGCCCCGTAAATGTATGAAGTCGAAAAGGTGTTCTTGCGAAAAATGCGGCCGACATTCCTAACAAGCCAGCCTTGGGTGTAATACTGTGAACGCTGTCGAAGTGATATTTTCTAAATACACAAAAAAGAATCCACCAAGACTTAAGATCAATCCACAAAGAAATCTTTCGCGACAAAGGAACATTAATAATATTTAAATTAGAGATACCCAATTTGGGGGAGAGATAATATTGATCTACATTAGTACATAAAGTGACTTCATATAATTTTGCAAGCTCAGTTAAATGATTGATCAAAAAACCATTTACCGTAAATGGACTTGTGACAATGAAGCAAATTGAGGGCTTAATACGAAGACTTTCAGTATCTGGATTAAGTTTTTTATATTTTTTCACGATTAAATTTAACTACCATCATACGACGCCAATATTTAAAATAGGCTAAAGAAATCAACAAAAAGTAAGCTATCGAAGAAATATATTTATCACGACAAAGCTGATAATAGGTATCCAAAACTCCTTCATAACTTTCTTTCATAAGGCCATTTAGTCCGCCCTCACCATAATCATACTTATACGAATAAGATAGGGCTTCATTTAACAACCACAAGGATCGCCCATTTAAACTTAAGGTAAGCCATAGCAAATAATCTTCTGCTTGGCGCTTTCCACTTACAAAGCGTTCACTTAAATTTCGCTTTAACATTACTGATCGAGTTGGAAAATGATTTTTTATTAATAGTCTTCGAGGACTAACCTGACAAGCTAAAACTGCATGACGACTTTCAATTGAAGTGCGTTTTCCCCATTGAGAACTCAAATGGCCAGACAGATCAACTTCTGGATGATCATGCATCCAACCATACTGAATTTCAATTTTTTTAGGATGCCAACTATCATCAGCGTCCAAAAAAGCAATGAAAGGCTGGGTGGCTAATTCCCATCCTACATTCCTGGCACCTCCAGGACCAATATTTTTTTTTAAAACCTCTAAACGAAGATTGATTTCTGGATGAGCAGCCTTCAAAGACACCATAGTTTGATATGTTAGTTCGTCATCCTCACTACAATCCTCAACTAGAATCACCTCTGCAGGAAGATTTGTCTGAAGCAAAATGGACTCTACTGCCCGAGCCAGAGTGGTATGGCATCGATAACATGGAATCACAACACTGACAGGGGCAATATTCATTTTAGGCGCTCAATTGTCAACAAAGACAATGGATGCCTTTAAAGGTCGATAGTTAGCCATCTGGCGGGAATTTTTGGCATCAAAGGCGCTGATTTTGGGGCGATAACGATATGATCTTTAGGTTCGGCCAACCATGCACCCCACCAGCTAAAAGAGCTATTTGCTATAACGTGATGTTTGCAAAGACTCATCAAAGATAAATCTTCTAAATCTGAACCTCTTCCAGATTCAAGATAAAAAATTGAATTGTTTGAAAAGACATTTTGCCTTGCCCACTCGGGAAAATCTGAAAAGACAAAAAATTTTGCATCTGGAAACTTTTCCTCGAGAAAGGTAATTGCCTTCGTATAGTAATCATGACCAACAGAGTAATAATAAGATCTATTTTGAGGTTTTGGAACTTGCTTTTCACTTGCTCCAACTTGATGCAATCTTCTTACATGAATTGATATTGGTGTAGAGCATCCCTTGATTTCTGTGGCAACTACTAAATTGGCTTTTGAGAAATTGGATTTAAAAGTAAGATCCTTGCGAATCTGATCGGAATACTCCTCAAAATAATTTTCATCTTGCCAATATCCAAAGACGTATAACTCTTCTGAGAAATCGTTCGTTAAATTTTTAGAGCCATTAATAGGTGGAAATTCAATTAAAAAGGGTAATCTGAAGAATGAAATTAAAAGACAGCCAAATAAATTAAAACGCCTAAGCGCTCTAGCTATTTGAAATCGAAATCCGCATACTTCATTACAAACCCCTTTAGGAAGGTCAAAGCTATCAAGGATAAAAGATCTTTTGAATTTTTTATCAAACCTAAATCCATATTGGTCAAAAATCAAATGCCTATTCAGGCGTAATGAAAGCGCCCTTGCGTAAGCATATTGAAAAAGTTGATTGCCCGCACCTCCATGCAAAGATGCAATCAATTTTTTTTTATTCCCAGATATCTGGTTCATGAATTATGTTTTTTTTCTTTAGCGACTTGTTGATAAATCCATGCGTAGGTTTTTTGAATTCCACTTTCGAGCGGTATCGAAGGAGCCCATTTAAGACGCTCCGCAATCATATGATTATCAGAGTTTCTTCCTCTAACACCCAAAGGGCCGGGAATATGGATCTTTTGGACTGTCTTATTAGCAATCTTTGCAGTAATATCAACCAACTTATTAATAGTAACCATCTCATCAGAACCAATATTTACAGGCCCGACAAAATTAGAACGCATTAAGCGAGTGCTTCCCTCAAGACATTCATCGATATATAAGAATGATCTTGTTTGCTTACCATCCCCCCAAATTTCAATAGCCCCTCCATCAGCCACCTCAGCTACCTTCCGGCAAATTGCGGCGGGAGCCTTCTCTTTGCCACCCCGCCAAGTACCTTCTTGACCAAAAATATTATGAAAGCGAGCGATTCGGCTTTCAAAACCATAGTTACGTGCATATGCAAGGTATAGACGCTCGCTAAACAATTTTTCCCAACCATACTCGCTATCTGGATTGGCTGGATATGCGCTAGCTTCTTCGCAATTTGGATTATCCGGATCCAACTGATTGTGTTCTGGATAAATACATGCTGAACTCGAATAAAAGATTCGTTTACTATTTCTCCGCAAACAGGCATCTAAAACGTTTAAATTTATTGAAGCAGAATTGTGCATCACATCTGCATCATGATCGCCTGTAAAAATATATCCTGCTCCCCCCATGTCTGCTGCAAGTTGATATATTTCATTAAATTTTCTATCTATAACAGAACGGCAAAATAGCGCATCACGGAGATCCCCCTGTACAAAATCATCAGCAGCAGTTTCAGAAAAATCTGGGTATTTTAAGTCAACTGCACGCACCCAAAACCCCTCTGCTACAAGTCTTTTGACCAAATGCGAGCCAATAAAGCCTCCACCACCAAGAACTAAAGCTGTTTTCTCTTTCATAAAGAACCTTCGTAATGAAAATTGTTAATCATTGCTACAGAAATAAAATCGTTAATCACAAAAAGATCAGAAAATGCATTACATAGGTAACTAAATTTTCAATTTAAGTTATAGCTTTTGAAAATGGAATAAACCACATCCATACTCAAGAGAATTCGCACGCTCCAGAATAGCGTCTTGGTGAAATTTTCCATCATCATCGATAAAGGAAAAATCTACCAGCTTAAGTGATGCAAACATACGCAATATCGAAGATGGAGAATAAATACGGTGAGCATTAAAGCAAACACGCTCGCGACCTATGGGCATTGAGACGTACAAATTAGCGCCCAGCATTAAAACTCGCTGCAATTCTTGAGCGGCTTTGTCACTGCCTAGGTGATCCAAAGGGTCTCCATAGCGTCCCAAACCAATATGCTCAATGACATGCAAACAAGATAAAGAGCTAACAGATTGATCCTCAAAAGGTAATGATAATATATTGCCAGGGATGGAGGTAAGTCCGCTGAGGTTTGCCAAAAGAGGTCGATAATCAACAAATATTGTGTTTACAAATGCACTAAGCACACTAACCATCAATACACTCGAAGCAATATCAACATGATTTTCTGGCGCTGCATATTTGAGCTTACGAGCCGTCCAAGCGCCCTGATAAAAATAGTGTGGATCAAATGGAGTGGCGATAGTCCAATCAACTAGGCATGGGTGGAGATCCCTGAAGCTAATTTTTGCCTCTGGATTCAATTTACGGTAGCCAAACAAAGCTTTCAGATATCTAGGAAGATATAAGAATCCAATAAATGGACGGGGATATAAAAAGGCAAGTGACCAGATTCGTAATTTTGCTTTTAGATTAATCATCATGCCCTATCTATCCAGCTTTTGCGATCAACGAATATCGTGTTTATATAAGT
>Ga0007816_1000430_pt1 | contig 12199 bp, 13 predicted proteins | sample CryBogCBE27Jul09_FD_71213 | JGI IMG/M metagenome (GOLD analysis project Ga0007816, IMG submission 71213) | Freshwater microbial communities from Crystal Bog, Wisconsin, USA - CBE27Jul09 | ecosystem: Environmental > Aquatic > Freshwater > Lake | place: Crystal Bog, Wisconsin, USA | collected...
GGTCAAATTGATCGCCGCCAAGAAGTAATAGGCTTCCTTCATGTTCAACATTGGCGCCGGTGAGTTTCTCACGCTTTGCCTGTTGGCCTTGGTGCTGATTGGCCCCGATAAGTTGCCGACCGTTGCAGTGGATGCGGCTCGGTTGTTAAAGAAAGCGCGCGCGATGGCTCAATCAGCGACCGCCGAACTTCGGGAAAATATGGGCCCAGGATTCGAAGATTTGCAGGTTGAAGATTTGCACCCCAAGAAATTACTCGCCAAACAAATCGGCGCAATGAGTGAACTGAGCGAGGTCGCCGAAGAATCCAAACTGGAGCTAACCGAGATCAATAAGAACGCCAAAATTGATCCGGATTTACTATGAGCACCCTTGAATTAGTTCAGGATGCGCTTTCTACTGTAAATGATCCAGAGCTTCGTCATCCGATAACAACGCTTGGAATGGTCGAATCGGTTGAGCTCAACAATCAAGAAGTAAAGCTCACCATTTTGCTCACCATTGCAGGATGCCCGATGCGAGATCGATTGACCAACGACATTGAAACGGCTGTACTTAAAGTGCCAGGCGTTTCGACCGTGGATTTAACCTTCGGCGTCATGACAGAAGCGCAACGCAATAATGTGAAATCAATTATTCGTGGCGGCAAAGAAAAGTTCATCCCGTTTGCTCAACCGGATTCCTTAACGCGGGTGATCGGTGTTGCCTCCGGCAAGGGTGGTGTCGGCAAGTCATCGGTTACCGCAAATTTGGCAGTAGCAGCGGCGCTAACTGGACTCAAGGTAGGAATTTTGGATGCCGATGTGTACGGACATTCAATTCCGAGATTGATGGGCATCATGGGCAAGCGCCCAACCGCAATTGATCAGACTTTTATTCCGGTAGAGGCATATGGCGTCAAAGTTGTCTCGATGGAAATGTTTAAACCAGAGCGCGCAGATCCCGTTGCATACCGTGGGCCGCTCTTGCATCGAGTGCTCGAGCAATTATTGAGTGATGCTTATTGGGGCGATTTAGATTTACTTCTTCTTGATCTGCCACCTGGTACCGGCGATATCGCGATTTCACTTGGACAGTTACTTCCCGCTTCAGAGATATTGGTGATTACAACCCCGCAACTTGCAGCAGCTGAGGTTGCAGAACGCGCTGGCCGAATCGCACACCAATTGAAGCAACACATCATCGGTGTGGTTGAAAATATGTCAGATCTTCCTTGCCCAAAATGTGGCGAACCAATTTCACTCTTTGGTTCTGGCGGTGGAGCTTTAACCGCCCAACGATTATCGGAATTAGTGGGCGCAGACGTCCCACTTCTCGCAGCCATTCCATTCACACCAGCCCTGCGTGAAGGTGGTGATGATGGAGTTCCGGTCGTGATGGCGCAAGATAATTCACCTGCCGTTCACGCTTTTATGAAATTAGCTGAAGCGATAAAGGTCCGCCCTCGCTCAATCGTTGGGGTTCCGCTCAAGATTCATACCTGACCCCCGTAAGATTGGGGCATGAAAGCCCCCGCCATCACAGGAGTCCCAGGCGTCGCCTCGGTGACAAATGTGACCAAGCGTTTAGTGGGCCGCAAGGATTCAGTCCTTGCACGCAAAACCATTCGCGAATCGCTCGTCTCGGTCGCAGGTCTTATCGGCCGTCCGGTGCGCGATACCGACGGTCGAGATATCGGTCATCTAGTAGACATCGTCGTACGCCACAGTGCGGATACCTACCCACCCGTCTCTGGCTTGATTATCAAAGTTGAGAAGCGAAAATCCTTTATTAACGGCGCTCGAATTTCTTCGCTCACTCAAGATGAGATTCGTTTGTCCACGACAAAAATCAATCTTGAAGATTTCAAGCGTCGTGAAGGTGAATCTTTGTTGGACGCAGATGTGTTGGATCATCAGATTGTCGACGTGGATGGCCTGCGGGTTGTTCGCTCCTCTGATCTTTACCTCGCACCACTTGATAAAGAGATTCGTGTGGTGGGTGTGGACATTTCTTTCCGTTCACTTGTTCGCCGACTCTTTCCTGGTGCGCTCAGCCGTCGTCCGACGCCAGAACATGTCATTGATTGGGCAACCGTTGCATCGCTCGCTGATGGTTCGGGAGTGGTGCGAACATCGAGCTCGCGTTCAAAGCTCAGCCAGTTGCGCCCTGCCGATCTTGCTGACTTAATTGAAGACCTTGAAGGTCGCGAACAAGAAGCATTTATTGAGATGTTGGAACCAGAACTTGCGGCTGATGCCCTGGAAGAGATGGAAGACGACGAGCTGCAAGGTTTGCTCCGCGGCTTGCCAGCCGAACGCTCTGCTTCCCTTTTGGAAAAGATGGAACCGGACGAATCTGCAGAAATTTTGCGCGACTTGACCGATGACCACCGGGAAAGCATTTTCCAGGAGATGGATACCAAGGTTGCGCGAGAGCTGCGCAAATTGGTTTCGTTCGACGAGAAGCTCGCTGGTGGAATCATGACCACTCACTTGTTGATCACAGTAGAGACTGACACAGTGGCGCATGCGCTCAAACTCTTGGTCGATAACCGAGAGCGCGATATTTCCGATGGCGTGGTTGTGGTGGATAGTCGTGGCCGTCTCCTTGACCATATCCAGGTGGTCGAGCTGGTTGCGGCAAAGCCCACCGCCACACTTGCTACATTGATTGGTGCACCGTTTCCTACCGCCGTTACACCAGAAACAAAGCTCGAAGAAGTTATTGAAGAATTCGGAAATAACCGCGGCTCGTCCATCATTGTTATCGATGAGAAGAAGAAGCCGGTCGGACGAATCCTTGCCGACGATTTGGTGGACGCGCTTGCCGATGAATCGGGCTATCGCGGAACGTCACAAGGAAATGGTGTTCTTTCATGACGGTTAAAGTCGATACCACTAAGAAAATTAGAATCGGTGCCTTTCTCGCCGTAATGGGACCGGGAATCATCGCTGGTCTTTCAGACGATGATCCAGCAGGTATCACAACGTATTCACAGCTCGGCGCGCAGTTCGCGTATCGCATGCTCTGGACCTTGGTGATTTCAACATTCGCGCTCATCCTTTTTCAGGATCTGGGTGCGCGAATTGGCGTTGTTACTCGCCAAGGCTTAATTGGTTTGGTTCGCCAAAAATATGGTGCGCGCGCTGGATTGCTGGCCGTTGTCTCGCTTGTTCTGGCAAACCTGGGAACGATGACAGCGGAGTTCGCTGGTATTGCGACCGCAGGACAACTCTTTGGTTTCTCTAAATACCTGACGGTTCCGATCGCAGCCGTACTGGTTTCATTCCTCGTATTGCGCAGTTCATTTGCCCGGGTCGAGAAAGTCTTCTTTGCGCTTTCTGCAGTCTTCTTTGCCTATGTCATCGCTGGCTTTATGTCGCACCCGCATTGGGGCACAGCGCTACATGGCATGGTGACTCCATCGATGCCGTTGACGCACGATGCTGTCTATATCGCCACCGCAACGCTCGGAACCACACTCGCACCGTGGGGCTTGGCATTTATTCAGTCATACGCAGTCGATAAGCGCTTAACTCGTGATGACCTGAAATTGTTGCGGGTCGATGTCTGGACGGGTTCGTTACTGACCGGCGTTATCGGATTCTTCGTCATTGTCACGTGTGCTGCCACCTTAAACGCCCATGGCACCACCAACATCACTGATGCTGCACAAGCCGCAGCCGCGCTGAAGCCACTTGCCGGAACGCTAGCTAAAGATCTTTTCGCTGTGGGATTGATTGGTGCAGCACTTCTTGCAGCTTCAATTCTTCCGCTTTCGACTGCGTACTCGATCACCGACTTGATGGGTCGTCCATCTGGCGTGGATGACAAGCTTGAAGAAGCGCCGCTCTTTTACGCAACGTTTGGCATTCTCACTGTTGTAGCCGCAGTGCTTATTTTGATTCCTGGCGCACCGCTAATCACAATTTTGATTATTACCCAGATTCTTAACGCAGTCTTGCTCTTGCCACTCTTGCTCTACATGTATGGCATCGCGAAAGACAAGCGCTTGATGGGTGAATTCGCCGCCTCTCGTAATATGCGTGGTATCTATCTGGCCATCATCACCATCGTCGGTGTCTGTGTATCCGCGATGCTCTGGTTCACCTTCTTCTAGGGATATCTGAACTCATATGAGTATTGACGACCATTCCGCCCTGCCTAAGGGCAAAGACATTGGTTACTTGGCGCTTGGCGTTGTAGGAATTGGAACATCTGGTCCGGTCATCGCTCTGAGTTCCATGCCAGTCCCGTCGCTTATTTTTTGGCGCAATCTAGGCGGCGCACTTGTGATGTCACCATTCGCAATTCGTGCAAAGGAGTGGCGCACACCCGAACAACGGCGATCCATCCGACAGTCGGCAATTGCTGGCGTATTTCTTGCCGCGCATTTCCTGGGTTTCTTCGCTGCGATGCGCCTGACAAGTGTCGCTGCCGGCACCGCGCTGACGACAACGCAGCCAATATTCGCTGCGCTTTATCTGCGCTTTAAAGGTGAAGATATTCCGCGTCGCGCGTGGTGGGGTATGAGCATTGCATTCTTATCGGTGCTTTTGATTACTGGCTTTGATTTACGGCTTTCGTTTCGGACCTTCTTGGGAGATCTGGCAGCGCTGATTGGTGCAGCTTTGGCCGCGGCATACATGTTGATTGGCTCCAAGGCGCAGAAAGCAGTCTCGACCGCTACCTACACCTCAGTCTGTTATGGCACATGCGCGATTACGGCTTTGCCGGTTACTTTGATCGCGGGCTTCCAGCTCTTTCACTTTCCGGCGAAACAGTGGTTGCTTGTACTTGCGTTGATCCTTGGTGCGCAAATGCTGGGTCACACGATGTTTAATCTTTCGCTGAAGCGGGTATCACCGGCAATCGTTTCCTTGATTGTCTTCTTTGAAGTTCCGGTCAGCGCGATTTTGGCCTTCTGGTGGCTGGGACAGCACCCGGCATCGGGCACTATCCCCGGCATTATCGGGCTGCTGCTCGGCTGCGGGTTCTTCGTCTTTCGCTCAAAAGTACAACCGGCGGACATCGCGGTAGATTAGGCAAGTGATTGACCTCCATACGCATTCAACAATCAGCGATGGAACTGATTCACCCAGCACCCTGATCAACAAAGCATTGGCGGCTGGTATCACCACGCTTGCTCTGACAGACCACGACACTATTGGCGGCTGGCAAGAAGCAGAAGCCGCGCTTCGTCCCGGAATTGATTTAGTCCTTGGCGCCGAAATTTCGTGCCAGACCGAAGATTTGATTAGCGTACATATGTTGGGGCTGCTCTTTGATGGCGCAGAGCCAGAGCTGCAAGCCATGCTCGATCGGACGCGCGAAAATCGCGTTGGTCGGATGGAAAAGATTATTAGTCGTATGAACGCCGCTGGCATCGATATTTCGATGGCTGAAGTCCAGGCTGAGCTCGCAGATGGTGCAACCTTGGGCCGACCCCATCTCGCTGATGCGCTCGTTCGCAAAGGAATTGTCGCATCGCGTGACGAGGCATTCTCAGATTTGTTGCACAATCATTCACCGCATTATGTAGCGCACTATTCGCCATCACCAGAAGCGGCTATCGCCGCAATCAAAAAAGCTGGCGGTGTTGCGGTCATTGCGCACCCGATGGCATCACTGCGTGGCCGCACAATCAGCATTGACAGTTTTCGATCGCTTGCCGAGGCGGGTTTGGATGGAATTGAGATTGAACATCGCGATAATTCGGTAGAAGCCTATGAACTTCTTCGTTCTATCGCGCACGAGTTTGATCTGGTTCAAACCGGGTCGAGTGATTATCACGGTAACGGTAAGCTCAATCAGCTCGGGGAGTGCGTAACCAGCCCAGATGAATGGCGCCGCCTAGAAGCTCGAGCTAACGCGAGAAGGGTTCTCTCCGCATGAACATCGTCGCCACAACATCAGCCATCACTTTTGGTTTACAAGCGTTTGTCACGCTCTTCGTAATTATGGATCCGCCTGGCGCGACGCCTGTGTTTCTGGCACTAGTCAGTGGAGCAACACCTAAAGAGCGGATCAGATTGGCGTGGCAGGGTGCCATCGCTTCGCTGATTGTCATTGTTGGGTTCGCACTCTTTGGAAAGTTCATTCTGGATTACTTGCATGTCTCCATCAACGGCCTGCAAGGCGCTGGTGGCCTGTTGATGTTTTTGATTGCCTTAGATTTGCTCAAGGGCAAAGATGAATCGACCGAAAAGGGCGCGAACGCCAACGTTGCATTTGTTCCACTCGGCACTCCACTCCTAGCTGGCCCTGGCGCTATTGTCACCACGATTCTTTATGTGCAATACGCGCATACCGCACCCATGAAATGGGCATTGGCAGCAGCAATCATCACTGTTCACTGCGCAATCGGCATTACTTTGATGTTCTCCACCAAAATTCTTGGCTTGATTCGTGAAGCAGGCGTGAACTTGCTCGCGCGAATTGCCGGTCTGCTTCTCGCAGCCATTGCAGTCGAAATGATTGTTCAATCAATTAAAGGATTCTTTAACCTCTGATGGCAACCGCACTTTTCTCCCCAGATAGCGTCACCTGGCGGGTTCATAGCGACCCAGCTATGGCGGTCGGGGGAGTGCGCGCGCTTTTGGAACAGGCGTTGCATCCTGGGGCAATGGATGGCGTGGCCAAGAATTCAAACTTCCGAGAGGATGCATGGGGGCGACTGCAGCGCACCGGTGATTACGTTGCCACAATTACTTTCGCGCCCAAGGAAGAGGCTGAGGCGCTCTCTGCTCGGGTCCGTAACGTGCACACCAAGCTCGGTTTGGATGACCCGCATCTACTGCTCTGGGTTCATATGGCGATGATTGATTCGTTTTTGGATGTGTCACTGCGCTCTGGGCTTAAATTATCTGCGCACGAGCAGGATCAATATGTAGCGGAGATGGTGGAGTTTGCTCATCAAGTGGGCATCGCGCGAAGCGATGTCCCGGATTCGGTTGCGGCAATGAAGAAATACTTTGAAGATATAAGACCGGAGTTGGTTGCGAGCGATGATGCAAAACGGGCTGCGCTCTTCTTAACAATTCCACCGATGCCCAAGGTGGTTCGATTTGCAACGCCAGCCGCACCTGCCTGGGCAAGTGTCGTCGCGCTGGCTACGGCATCGCTACCGAGCTGGGCGAGAAAGCTCTACAACATTCCATCGTTGCCTGGCCAAGATCGCGTAACAGATATTGCACTGCGTACAATGCGCGCCGGGTTAATGGTGGTTCCACAACAATTTCGCGAAGGTCCGATTGCACGGGCAGCGAAGGCGAACTTGGCATGACGCAGATAATTAGCATCGCCAACCCAGCAGGTGGCACCGGAAAAACTACAACGGCACGAGCGATTGCGACTTCGGCAGTGGAGTATGGGCAACGCACATTGTTAGTAGATCTGGACGAGCGCGCGACACTCACATTTCTTCATGGCGTAGAGAACCCTCGCCATACCGTCCTCGACGTTCTTCTCGGTCGAACCAGCCTAGCTACGGCCGGACTATCGACCGCAGAGCGATACATGTTTCTGCCTGCAACGTCTCGGAACTCTGTACTTGAGCGAAATCCAGAACCAGAGAGCTGGCAAAAGAATTTTGGCAAGGCTATTGCTGAGGCTGAATTCCCGATTGATCTCGTGGTGTTGGATTTGCCTAGTTCTGTCTCGCAGGCGATGGCTTGGGGATTGTCGGTAGCGGATTCGGTAGTCGTTCCTTTCCTTGATTCGCTCTCGGCTATTCGCGGCGCGATTCAAGTAAAGAATCTTCACCGTGAAAAAAATCAAGCCTTAGCAATTATGCAGAAGGATCTATCAAGCGCCTTCGCGATCGAATTGGCTCAAGAGATGCCACTGCTTGATACGGTGATACCAAAAGCTGCTCAGGTTGGCGCGAGTGAATTGAAGAAGCAGTCGGTTTTATCTAGTGCGAAAGAGTCGCCGGTCTCGCAGGCTTATCGAGAGATGACCTACTTTTTATTGGGGCTTTAGACCAAGTCTTAACCAGAAGACGTACTAATGTGAAGATTTAGGGAACGCTGAAATACCGCGCCACAAGAGGTTAGAGACCAGCTCGTCGGCAACTTCACGAGAAATTTTGCTATCGCGCTCGAGCCAGTGGCGAGCGGATGTTTGTACCGTGCCGATCAAACCAACCGCGAGCATCATTGATGCTTCTTTAGGCAAGCCAGTATCAATCGCAATCACGGCGCTAAAGGCAGCTGCGCAGTCATAAGTCATTCGGTTGAGGCGTTCACGAACCTGTGGTTCAACGTTCATATCGCTCTCAAAGAGCAACCGGAAGGCTTCGCCTTCACGTGTGATGAAATCAAAATAAGCGGTGACGGTTGCCTTCACACGGTCGGCATTGTCTTTGGTGGATGAAACCGCTTTTTGAATGTCAAAGATAAGTGCGTCGATATGAAGGTCGAGTACCGCAAGATATAAATCTAATTTAGAAGGAAAGTGCTGGTAGAGAACAGGCTTGCTGACTTGGGCACGATCGGCAATTTCGTCCATCGCAGCTGCGTGATAACCAGCGGCGGTGAAGACCTCGAGCGCAGCGGCAAGCAGCTGGGCACGGCGTTCATCACGGGGGAGGCGCACTTTATTTGCAGCAGAAGCCGCGCCGGCGCTGGAAGTCGAATTGCTCATCCTGCGTATCGTAGACCATTCTGAACCAGCGTCAGCTTTGCCGTATCTTGTGCGCATGAGCACAGAATTTGCTGGCAAGAGCTTGTTATTGGTTCACGCCCACCCCGATGACGAAACTATTAACAATGGCGCGACCATGGCCCGCTATGTCGCAATGGGCGCACGGGTCACGCTCGTCACTTGCACCCGCGGCGAAGAAGGCGAAGTACTTGTTCCCGAGCTCGCGCACCTTGCCGCGTCCGCGACCGATCAACTTGGCACCCATCGCGAAACTGAATTGCGAGATGCAATGATCGCGCTTGGCGTCACCGACCATCGATTCCTAGGCGCACCAACTAAAAAGTGGCGCGACAGCGGGATGATGGGAACTGAACCAAATAATCGCGGTGATGTCTTCTGGCAAGCAGATTTGGATGAAGCCGCCGGTTATCTCGTAAAGATTATTCGTGAAGTAAAACCACAAGTGCTCGTAACGTACGATGATTTTGGTGGTTACGGCCACCCCGATCATATTCAGGCACATCGAGTCGCAATGCGAGCAGCCGAACTTGCAGCCGATGGTGGATATGGTGAGGGCGAAGCCTGGAACATCGCAAAGATTTATTGGAACACCATGCCTCGCTCAGTCGTCGAAGAAGGAATCAAGACGATGAAGGAGCAAGGCGGCAGCTTTTTCGGCACCGAAAACGTAGATGACCTGCCCTTTGTGAAGCCGGATGAAGTAGTTACTTCCGTGATTGATGGCACTGAGTATGTCGATGCCAAGCTGAATGCGATGAAAGCGCACCCAACTCAAATCGCTTTGGATGGTCCATTCTTCGCGCTCTCCAACAACCTGGGAAATACAGTGTGGGGCTTTGAGTATTACACCTTGGTTAAGGGCGAGAAAGCTGGCCCGTTCGACGCTAATGGACGCGAGACGGAGCTCTTCGCCGGCTTATGAAATATCTAGCGTCATTCTGCCTGGGGCTCGTCCTCTCTTTCACAAGTATCGCCTTGCACGATCTGCGAGCCGGAAGCTTTCCGCTTGGCCTTGTTATGGCGCTGCTTGCAACATTTTTTGGAGTGCGTGTGATTCGTCAGAAGTGGGGCTCTGTGCGAGTGACTCTCGCGGCCGCCGCGGCTTGGGTCTTACTCGTAATGCGCGCTGGTACTTTTAGCGCGGGCCGCGAAATTCTGATTGTGGGAAGCACCGTTGGGAATGCATTCATCGTTCTGGGGTTAGCGGCGCTTATCGCTGGAGTTTTGATTCCTAGTCGTTAAGGTTTCGTGGAGCTTAGGAATTAGCACCATCTTTAACCGTCACGCCCATCGCGGTTAATAGATCACGCAATCGATCGCTTTCTGCATAATCCTTATTGGCGCGCGCCTTTGCACGCGCGTCCAATAGTTCCTGTGCGCCTTCCGGAAGCTCATTCACATCTTCGCGAAGTATTTCCAGTCCGAACAACGGGTCAACGGCAGCAAATATCGCTGCTTTCGTAGCGCCACTAATCTCTGAGTTCTTCTCTAGCGCGCGGATTTTTTGGATGGCACGAGGCGTATCCAAATCAGCGTTTATATCCGCAAGGATTGCAACGCAGTGAATATCTATCTGGCTGGAATCTGGCTGACCATGTTTAGCCCATTCGCGCACCTTTTCGCGCCAACGTTTGAGGGCTGCATCAGCAGCCTTGAGCGAATCCCAGCTCAAGTCCATTTGGGAGCGGTAGCGGTTTTCCAGGAAGCAGAGACGAAGCGCAAGCGGATCGAGGCCTTTGGCAATGACATCCGATAGTAGGACGACGTTGCCAGCGCTCTTGGACATCTTGCGACCTTCAAATAGCAAGTGCTCGCCGTGAACCCAGGAGGTGACTACTTCTTCATTGTTGTTTGCAGCATTGGATTGCGCGCGTTCATCCTCATGATGCGGAAAGCGAAGATCAATTCCACCTAGGTGCAGATCGACGCGTGAATCTAGATAATGCATCGACATCGCCGAGCATTCAATATGCCATCCCGGAAAACCTTTGCCCCATGGCGAATCCCAGACCATCTCTTTGCGATTGCCGGCGGCTTTCCACAGCGCCCAGTCCGCATGGAATTTCTTCGCCCCATCCTCGGTATATTCATAGCGATGACCGGGCTTGAGATCAGTTAATCGATTGCCAGAAATCGCTCCATACGAATCAAAGGTCTCGGCCGAGAAGTAGACGCAGTTGTCGCTACCAACATACGCGCTGCCATTGGCAATCAACTGGGAAATGAGGTCTTGCATCATCTCAATTGATTCACTGGCACGGGGATAAATATCCGCAGGCAAAGCATTTAATTGCTGCAGATCGTTATGGAACTTAGCTTCAAATTCTCGCGCGATATCTAGCGCGCTGCGCTGGACGCGATGAGCCTCGGCCAACATCTTGTCCTCGCTCTCAAAATCTTCGCTCATGTGACCGACGTCGGTGATGTTCTGAACAACTGTGGTGGTCAATCCTTGAAACCGCAGCGCTCGAACGACAAAATCCATCAAGAGAAAGGTGCGTAAATTTCCGACGTGGGCATCGCGATAAACGGTTGGCCCACAACAGTAAATCCGCACCAACTTTGACTCGTCCGCCTCAACGACCATGAGCGCACGCGCCTTGGTGTCGTAGAGTTCGAGCGCGCTTTTCATGCTTTCACCCTAAATCGATAGTTGTGATGGACTCTGAAACCGAGCGAAGAATAAAGCGCAATCGCTGTGGCGTTAGCGACATCGACTTGTAGCGCAATCTTGGTAATCGAGGCATCTGTCAGTCGATCGAGCGCTGTCGAAATAATTGCTTTGCTCAGCCCGCGGCCGCGATAATTTTCTGCGACAAAGAGGCGACTCAGAATCGCCCAACCATCTGCTTCGCTCACTCGCATTACGCTAACCAAAGAGCCATCGACCCGCACTCCGAAATATTGAGCCGGGTAGTTCAACATCACTTCGTATCCGACAGCTTTACCTTGGACCGTTAACCATTCTTCGCTGGGCTGATCCAGTACCTCGAGCGTCGCATCATCGGGCAATGCGGTTCGGGGAATAACAGGGGAGTCGGCAATCATGAGATGCGCTTCAATCCGCATCTCCCATCCGGCTTCTTCGAAAACCTCATCCAATTTTTCGAACAGTGGAATAGGAATGTGAATTGCCGGCGTTACACCAGCTTCTCCATACCGCTGGATTGCATACGCAAGTTCATCCGCTATCGGTAGTTCTGGTTCGCCGTACGGCGGGGCGCCAACCGGCAGAATCGAATTTCCGCGAAAGGTGAATCCGTCGGAGATTCGATATCGCCAACCGCCTCGTATCTCGGTGGTATTCGCGGGCCAGGTCTTTTCAGCAATGCGTTCCAGCTCGAGAATGCGAAGCGAGAGTGGCTGACCTTTGCCGGCTGGGTATTCCGGCATCTCAACAATCCGCCACGCAGCAATCAGATTCGGATCGAAGTCGGCGGTGGTGCCATCTTTTTTCAGTACTTGGCTTGGGCTTTGCAGAATCCCCAGCAGGTCTCGAAAACCGCCGTCCTCGTGGAGTCGGATTGAGACTTTCTTGCCGACATCCTGCGC
>Ga0007816_1000440_pt1 | contig 12110 bp, 6 predicted proteins | sample CryBogCBE27Jul09_FD_71213 | JGI IMG/M metagenome (GOLD analysis project Ga0007816, IMG submission 71213) | Freshwater microbial communities from Crystal Bog, Wisconsin, USA - CBE27Jul09 | ecosystem: Environmental > Aquatic > Freshwater > Lake | place: Crystal Bog, Wisconsin, USA | collected...
GGTTTAAAAGCCGTTGATAGTATGGTTCCAATTGGCTGTGGCCAACGTGAATTAATTATTGGCGATCGGCAAACTGGAAAAACCGCTATTGCAATTGATAGTATTCTAAATCAAAAAAAAAATGATTTTTATAATATAATGATTTGTGTTTATATTGCGATTGGCCAAAAACGTTCCAACGTGGCCCAAATTGTCGAATTGTTAAAACGTTTTGAAGCTTTTAATTATACAACTATCGTCGCCGCGACAGCATCGGATTCAGCTCCGCTTCAATTTTTAGCACCTTATGCTGGTTGTGCAATTGCCGAATGGTGGCGCGACCGTAATGCACATGCCTTAGTGATATATGATGATTTAAGTAAACAAGCGGTTGCTTATCGTCAAATGTCACTCTTACTTCGCCGTCCACCCGGACGAGAAGCTTATCCAGGTGATGTGTTTTATTTGCATTCTCGTTTATTAGAACGTGCCGCAAAATTAAGGTTTTTAACTACTTTAAACCAATACGAATATCCAATTTTACAACAACACGGTTTAGTTAAACGCGCTGGGGGCTCTATTACAGCATTACCAATTATTGAAACACAAGCGGGTGATGTTTCAGCATATATTCCAACAAATGTAATTTCTATTACGGATGGACAAATTTTTTTAGAAGCGGAATTATTTTATAAAGGAGTTCGCCCAGCGATTAATGTGGGTTTATCAGTTAGTCGTGTAGGATCGTCAGCTCAAATTCCGTTAATGAAAAAAATTGCTGGAACGCTAAAACTCGAATTAGCACAATTTCGCGAAGTGGAAGCTTTTACACAATTTGGATCGGATTTAGATGCAACAACTTTAAGAAGTTTAAATCGTGGAACACGACTTATTGAGATTTTAAAACAACCACAATTTGAACCGTTAGATATACGCTTTCAATTACTAGTGATTTCAGCGGGTATGTCGGGTTTGTTAGATACTATTGACTTAAAATTAATTATTGTTATGGAGCGCTTAATTAAATTGACTAGTTATTATTATCCGCTAACATTTTGTCATTTACCAAATTCAAAATTTATTGTAGTTGATGATAAACTTGTTTTACCTCGCATTAAACACTTTTTAACTGAATTAACATTATTTTTGGTTACTTTAGGCGAAGCACGAAAGCTCAATGATGTGACTGATTTGCAGTTTATCTCATATTTATTCAAACAGCCGCAACAATTATGGGGTTGTGTTGAACGGTTCTAGTTAGAGTTGTATTAGAAAACATATTTTTAATTGAACTTTTTTGCCAAAAAAATTGTCCGAAAGAGAAGGGAATTGAACCCTTGTTTTTAGTTTTGGAGACTATTGTTCTACCAATTAAACTACTCTTTCGGAAAAATACCTGATAATTAACTAAAGTGAGGACCAACAATAACCTGATCTAAGATAAAAAGTCCATGCACTATCAAAGCAATAATGCACCAATCCCACAAATCCTTCTGGTGTTCAAGTCGGGCTAATTCCGTTGCCCTTGGTTCCACTCCTTCTCGAGAAAAATCAGGGTAGGGGTGTGCTTTAACACTAAACGTCTTCATAAATCGATTCAAATCCGTATTCATATCATGAATCTCTTTCGTGACCTTATGATTAATATGTTCAAGATCAGCCTCTATAATCAAATTATCCTGAACATAAGGACGAACGTCAGGTATAGGCGTTAACGCCTCATTAATATAAGCAAGTCTTTCAATATATTCAGTAAGCCTTTGCTCAAGACCCGGAATCGTAACGTCCGGATTATTCCGTCGTATACTACGGAGAGCATGAATATTATTCGAAAGCTGCTCTACCTCGCCATTAACTTGAGGCAAATACATTTTAGCAGAACCATTTGTACAGATACGCATTTGCCATAGGGCATTATTCCGCTCTATTGTAGTAGAAATGGTTGTCATACCTTGCCCTAGCATAGTAAATTTTTCGTCTTCACACAAAGGCCCCAATGATGCTTTCATCGCACTGCTGTAACTACTGATATGACTATACAGTAGCTCATTAAAAATATTAACGTGATGCTCATATATATTAATCGTAGTCATATGCATTGTAAAAATTTTACTGTTCTGAAATAGATTAAAGATATCATACCAATCAAACTTATTAACATCGTTAGAAAAATTATTCAGATCAATAGTAATAGTCTCAATAAGAGGAATAACCTGTGATAGCAATTTCAGCTGTGCGGTAATTTCTTCACTTGACAATTTAGTAATGGTAGGATCAACCAATAATCCCCGCAGCATCGTGTCAATAGACGACTGCATAGACTCAAAAACGCTTAAAATCGATTCAATAGAATAGAGTGGGATTCGAGCGTCCGTCACAAGCAGTCTCGTCTTTATAATAGCCGAACCAAACTCATAATTTATACTCATTAATATATTAATAATCTGGGTGTCTGCTCTTAACGGTAGGAACGAATAATTGAGATTATTCGTTGGCGTTTGGATCATAGTAATATTCTCCGGCTGCCGCATTAAAAAATAACTTAGTATACTGACACAAAAAATATTCAATAATAGTTGCCAAAAACTATAGGGTAAAGAACAAAGGAAAAAATAAATATAAGCTATTAGTTGCCACAGGATGTTCGTGATGTCACGCCATAGTATTGTTAGAGATCGTCGAGTCATAGTAGGTGGTTAAATATAAATATAAATATAAAGATTATTGGAATAAGGGCGGGAGCTACACCCGCATTTGACGGTTAACGTCCACTTTACTGGTTAAGTTACCTTATTAAGTCTATCCAAAGCTGTTCCGGCTAACATTAAAAATAAAAATAAAAATTTAAAAGGTGTATCGGTAACGCTCCACTGTAATATAAAACAATAATAATAAACATGAAAAAACTAAAAGTAAACGGAAGAAAAACTTTCCATCCGAGATCCATTAATTGATCATAACGATAGCGTGGTAAGGTAGCTCGCACCCATACAAAAAAAAATAATAATATCGTCGTTTTAATACCTAATATAGCACTTTGCAAATAAGGATTACTAATTAGTAAACCAGGAACATGCCACCCCCCTAGAAAAAAAATAGAAATTAACGTGCTTAAAAATGCCATATTTGCGTACTCCGCTAAAAAAAATAACGCAAAAAGCATTCCTGAATATTCAACATTATAGCCCGCAACTAATTCGGCTTCAGCTTCCGGTAAATCAAATGGGGTTCGATTGGTTTCCGCTAAACTTGCGCATAAAAAAAGACCAAACAACGGAAGCAACGGAATAATTAACCAAATACTTTGACTTTGAAATAAAATAATATCCACTAAGTCTAGCGTTCCACAAATACTTACAATACTTAAAATAATAAAACTGAGGGATAATTCATAAGAAATCATTTGAGCCGTTGTCCGCAATGCACCTAATAAGGCATATTTTGAATTACTTGCCCAACCAGCCAGAATAAGACTGTATGTTTCAATAATTTGAATAGCGAGGATAAAAAGAAGAAGAATAGGTAACGATACCGTCGGATAGCTATTTAATGGTAAAAAAAACCAAAGATAGAGACTAATAATTAACCCTAAACCTGCAGCAAAAAAATAAATACCAAAATAACTTTTTTTTGGCCAAAAAAATTCTTTAACCAATAATTTTAACCCATCCGCTAATGGTTGGAGTAACCCTTTGACTCCGACAACATTTGGACCTTGCCTTCGTTGAATACTTCCCATAAGTTTTCGTTCCAATAGCGTTGCGTACGCTATAATAATAAAAACAGGGATTATAAATACAATAAAAAAAATAACTAACCAGACAATAGGTTCAATTAAATATACAATATCTAAGTAGTACCAATTAATATAAAACAAAATGTCTGCAAAATCTTGTAATTGTCGAATAGCCTTATCTAGAGTAGTAACGTTATTAATCGTACAATTCGTAACAATTTGACTAAACTTAAAAATACTATTCAGCGTAGAAGCGAAGCTAACTACTTCGAATCTATCTGCGAAATCCGAAGTAGTCAGCAATCGCCAAAAATCCGCTAAATCAGAAGTTTTAGTAACCTGCTTTGTCAACAGATTACTCATGGTTCCACAAAGAGTCATAAAAAACGTTAAGATTAATGAAAAAAGCATTGGTTAATGTTTTAAATTATTAATTAAATGAATATCCAGACTTTTCGTTAAACGAAATAAGACCATAATTAAAGCGAGTCCCAATGCCGATTCCGCGCCGGCTAGAGTTAGTAAAACGAGTGCGTCAATTTGTCCCATCACGTTCATATTATAAAAACTAAATAATACAAAATAAAAACTTAAACCTAACAATAGAAGCTCAAGAGAAATTAAAATTAAAATTAAATTACGATTATTAATCATTAAAAAACCAAACAATCCAAAACCAAAACAATAACTAGCAAGTGAAAAGAAAAGTAATGTCATAAAGCTTAATCCGGTCATTTTATTTTTATATGGTGGAAAATGGTGTTACCAGGTTTGAGTTTCGTGAACATAGGCTTAAGTGGATTCGAACCACTGACTTTACACTTATCAAGTACACACTCTGCCAATTGAGTTACAAGCCTAACAGCTTTCCGGTTAAAAAAAATAAAGCCTTCGATGAAATTAACTAATACTGTGTTAATAGAACCGTAACCAATTCTAAAATTCCTAAACTATATGGAGCTAAAAAAATAACAAATAAAAAAATAAAACCTAATACCCAAAGTAGACCGCTAAAAATAACTAATTGCCATGTATCAAACGTTTGTATATTATAAACAACGTTTTGTAATTTTAGACGCAATTGATAATCTGCAAATACAGCGACGAGAGTTCTTGGAAATAACCGAAAGGACGATTTTAAGGTTATTTCCCAAGTCTGAGCGTCTAAAAAGCGATTTGATTCAAATAAACTAATTTTTAAAAATCGTAAATACATAAACGTTCCAATGAGGATGGCAATAACCAAAAACAGCACTAAATAAAATCTATTTTGCTCTACTAATACGCTAAGAATAAAAAATTTAGCAAAAAACCCGGCAAAAGGCGGAACTCCTGCAAAGGAAAATAAACAAATAACTAAACATAAAAAAAGAAAAAAGGACGTTTGAATCGATACTTTTAATTGATTAAAATAAATTAAACGCGCTTGGGTATCGACTTGCATCTGGCAAATTAGTAAAAAAGTAAAAAAACAAATATTAGTAAAAATATAAATAATAAGATAAAAGAAAAAAGAAAAATAGCCTAATGTGGTATTAAAACAACAACCTAGTAGCATAAAACCTAAATGGGTCAAAGCCGAATAGGCAATAAACCTTTTAATACGCGTTTGGTAAAATGCGCCAAGCGTGCCAAATACGATAGACAAGAGGCCTGCTACCAAAAACAGGTGATAAACAATAGTTATAGAAACAGGAACCCCCGTTAATAATTTGAAAAAAATACCCAACTTAAACATTAAAGCGGGACTAATTAATAAAACAAGAAAGGCTGTAACTAAAGTTTCCGCACCTTCATAAACGTCAGGAACCCATTGATGAACGGGAGCTGCACCTAATTTTATCAGATACGCAAAAAAAAACGCTACTTGTAACAAAATTAATTGTTCAGTAAAAAAAATGCATAAAAACGGGTATTTATAAAAAAAAAAAACGATATCATTAAGATTCGTACTCGTTGTTACATAAAAATACCCACAAATTGATAATAATAGTAACGAAACTGCAAGTGCATTAATAATAAAATATTTAAGCGTAGCCTCGATTGATAAACTATAATCAGTGGAGGATACACTTTGTATACCGATAAAAATAATACTGCAAAACGCGGAAATTTCAAGTAAAATAACAAGCAATATAAGATCGTTAGCTGCAATAAATAAACGCAAGCAAAGCAGTGTACATACTATCAAAAACGGAATTTCGTGACTATATTTTATAAATTTCGTTGTACGCGAAAAAACAAACGCTACTAAATAGGTATAATATAATGTCAATAAAGTTAAAAAAAAATTAATTAGGGAACTTAACAGATCATGGCGAAAAAAAAAATTACCATTATGAGACAAAATTTGAAACGGCGCAGCACTAAATAATAAATATAAGCCCTCGATTAAAATACAAAAAAATAAAATACCTTGTGTTAAGCGTAATACAAGGAAAAAGATTTTTTTTTTCCGTGTAACAGAATTAAATAATAAATCGTCTTGTGGTAAAAAAATAGGAAGACCCAATAAAAAGGGCAGAGTCACAAATAGCAGGCCTTCAACAAAAAATGAACTTGCAACTGGAAAATACACCGATAAAAATGTAAGCATAACGAAATAATAAACGATATAGAGGATTTTTAAGGAACTTTAAGGAAATTTAAGAGCGTTCTCTAACTCTCAAATACCATCAGACGATGAATGGACTCGAACCAATGTCTTCGGGTCATGAGCCCGATGGGTTACCAATTACCCCACACCGCCGGGTACAAATTCCTTGTTGCGGCGTGGGTAATAACGGGCTTGAACCGCTAACTTTTTCGGTGTAAACGAAATACTCTAACCAATTGAGTTAATCACCCGCAACAAGGAGAGAACTGCATATTGGGAGAGACGGGACTTGAACCCGCGGCATTTAGCGCGACAGGCTAACACTCTACCAATTAAGTTACACCCCCCTCTTTGAGGTGTAAAAAACTGGAAACGGAGTTGAACCGTCGTCTTAGGATTTGCAGTCCCATGCATTTACCACATATGCTATCCAGTTTTTTTAAAAAAAAAAAAGTAAAAGCGCGCAACATTAGAGAATTTTTCCTAATTTGCGTATAGCTTCTTACAAAGCGTTTAACAATTAGGCTAATTGCGTTTCTTACGTCCGTCATAATCTATAACGCTAACACAGAAAAATTGTTCAAAAAGAGTTTCCTGCTTATATGTATTCAGCAGTTATCTCGAAATAACGTAGCATTACAGCCATGCTCGAGGGAACAACTTGTTATACCAGCGGTTACCACGTCTCGATCCTCTCGTACTAGAAACATGTTTTTTGAATTTTTACATTTACGGTAGATAGGGACCGAACTGTCTCGCGACGTTCTAAACCCAGCTCATGTACCACTTTAATCGGCGAACAGCCGAACCCTTGGAACCTCCTACAGCTCCAGGATGTGATAAGCCGACATCGAGGTGCCAAACGACTCCGTCGATTCGATCTCTGGGGAGTCATTAGCCTGTTATCCCCGGCGTACCTTTTATCCGTTGAGCGATATCTTTGCCACACAAGAATATCGGGTCACTATGACCGACGTATCAAAGCGCTAAGCGCTTCGAATATCTCTGTTCGACCTGTCAGTCTTACAGTCAAACAAGTTTCTGCCATTGCACTCAACCAAAGTATATCAATATGGACTTGTCTTTGTACACCCCCGTTACTTTTTAGGAGGCGACCGCCCCAGTCAAACTACCAATCAAGCATATGTCACCTCATGAAATTTTTTTAACTAAGGATTAGGTATTGCTTATCTTACGAGGGTAGTATCTCATTTGCGCATGTCAAAAAACTAGGGAATTACCCTATCGTAAAATGTTTTTAAATGCTCCTACTTTGAGTGTGCTCGCAGACTAAACAACCCGATACTAGATTATAGTAAAGGTGCACGGGGTCTTTCCGTCTAGCCGCAAATATTCCGCATCTTCACGGAAAATTCAATTTCACTGAGTTAATACTGGAGACAGTGGAGAAGTCGTTATACCATTCATGCAGGTCGGAACTTACCCGACAAGGGGTTACGCTACCTTAGGACCGTCAGTGTTACGGCCGCCGTTTACTGCAGGTTCGATTTGATGCTATATTACATCTTTTTTTAACTACGCAGTGCCGGGCAGGCCTCAGACCCTATACATCATTTTACAATTTTGCAGAGTCCTGTGTTTTTATTAAACAGTCGCTTCTCCCAGTTAATTTTGCCTATTTTAAAGGCCATCCTTATCCCAAAGTTACAGAGTTAAATTTGCCGAGTTCCTTCAGTATTATTTTCTCAAACGCCTTAGTATACTCTACCCATTGACCTGTTACGGTTTACAGTACGGTGGTTTTCGCATAATAAAAAAATATTATACGTTAAAAGATAAAAATTATTTTCTTAAATTTTTTAGATTTACGAATTACACAATCCTCCAATAATTAATCGAGATACAGCGTACCTACAAAAATCGTCATTTTTATCCCAAACAGGAATATTTAAACCTGTTAATCATCAGTTTTTGCATTCGCAAAAAACCTAAGACACCGTTTTACTCTACGTTGCCTCAACAGAGCATAGAAAACCTTCAATTTTCGGCGACAATGATTTCGACATTGTTTATTATTACTCATACCAGCATTCTTACTTCTGATATACAATATTATTTTTTCAAATAATACTATGTTATACAGAACATTCTGCTACCATAATAAAATGACAGCTGTCATTTTATATTCAGAACTTCGGTAAAGTTTTTATTCTCATTACATTTTCGAAATTAAAACGATTCTTTGTTAATGATCTTTTACGAACTCTTTAAAGGATGGCTGCTTCTAGGCCTACCGCTTAACAATACAATCGATAACATTTCTTCGTAAGAAAAACTTTTTTCGAGACCTTAGTTACTGATCTGGGCTGTTTCCCTCTTGACTATGGACCTTAGCGCCCACAGTCTGTCTACTTAACCAATTATCGCTAAAAAGAATAAAATGGGTTTTAAGTATTCTAAGTTTGAAAACCAGTAGCCCGTAAAACGGTATACCAATAATTAGTGCTTTACCCCTTAAAACTTTAAGTGCTCTACTAAAATAGATTTCGCAGAAAACCAGATATCTCCAAATTTGATTAGCCTTTCACTCCTAGCTATTATTCATCCCAGTATTTTGCAACATACACGAGTTCGATCGTCTACCCTAGAGGTTAAGGCTTACATCTGATAATAGCTAGATCATTTGGTTTCGGGTCTAATAAATATAACTTAGATTACCCTTTCGGGCTCGCTTTCGCTGCACGTAAAAACTCAGATTATTAGTTCTTCCGTTTGCTATATTCATTAAGTTGCTGATCCATTATACAAAAGGTACAATGTTTTGTAAACTCCAATTGCTCTAAGACATTCAATTTTTAGTTCTTTTCACACAACATGCCTATAGTACAACTTATAGACACCTAGTATCTTCAAAGATTCTTTTCATCATTCCCTCACGGTACTTTTCGCTATAAAAAATTAAATCATATTATAATGTTAGAGGGTGGGTCCCCTATCTTCAAACAATCGCAGCATAAATCGTTTTACTCATTTCCTCTTTTTTCCGTAGAAATTTTTGGACTAGCACCAACTTTAGGTAAAGTATTCAAACTTTTTTTATTTAAAAAATAAAGAGTAATTCGCATTTAAAATCCAATTTCGCTCGCCACTACTCTTAGAATCTCGGTTGATTTTTTATCCTTTAGGTACTGAGATGTTTCACTTCCCTAAGTTTTACGTTTTTTTATCAAATTTCTTTGTTGCGAATACTCTATCATTAAAATACTAAAAAAAAAGTATTACGAAATAGATTATCGATTAATTAACGTTCGCGACGAATTAATTCCATAGATTGCTATTAAATGTCTTTTTTTTTTTACCACAATTAACACAGGATTTGTAAAAAGAACTTGGATTTTTAGACAAAATGTATAAAAGATTATCAATTTTCCACAGCAGCAGGTTCCCCTACCACCACCTTGTTACGACTTTGCACCAGTTAACAGCCCCTAATTAATAGCTGATTACTAATGTTTTTTTTTCGAAAGTAAAAAAAATCGTTAAAAAATAGCTATTTTCTCCTTGACCAATTTCCAGCACGTGACGGGCAGTGTGTACAAAACTCGAGTACTTATTCACCGTAGCCTGCTGATCTACGATTACTAGCGATTTCACCTTGATAAAACCGAGTTGCAGATTTTAATCCGCACTACGGATAATGTTCGAGATTTGCTTTCTATCTCCATTTCTAAAGTGCACCTCATTGAAAAATCCTTTGTAGCACGTGTGTAGCCCCGTTCATGAAGACCATAATGACTTGACCTTGTCCGATCAAATTATAAGACATAATTTACGTTCCTCGTTCTCATACATACTAAATATTAACTTATAATTGAGGATCTCACCCATTAAACCACATATCCCATAAGAACCTTTTTTGCTTGTTTCAAAGTTTATTTACCCAAACTAACAATAAGATAAACCTCGGAACTTGTAAGCGCGCAACAACTTAATGTCGCGCTTACAAGGAAACTAGCCTTCGGACCCGTGTAAGTGGCCGTTTTCAAACATGGGCTTCCGACAGCCATGCAATCTTGAATAATTATTTTTTATACCACAATGTTAAAACTATTACATACATCAATGGATTTAATTATTTCCAAAAACTGGTAAGATTCTGCGTGTAGTATCGCATTAAACCACATACCTCACCGCTTGTACAAGTTTCCGCCAAATCCTTTGAGTTTCAACCATGGGGTCGTATTTCCCAGGCGGAGTGTTTACGCGTTAGCTTTAACCTATACTATGTATAAATTTAACACTCATCTTTTAGGGCATGGACTACCAGGGTCTCTAATCCCGTTTGATTCCCATGCTTTCGCACCTCAACGTCCGACTACCTTGTAGACTGCCTTCGCCGTTGGCATACGTACTAATATCATCATATTTTACCTTTACATTAGTAATTCCATCTACCTCTATCATCGCTGATTGATTGTTAGATAAGCAAAAACAATAGTTTTATTGTTTTTTTTACTTAGCCAATAACCATCGTCTACTCACCCTTTACGCCCGCTTATGATGAATAACGCTAGCCCCTCCCGTATTACCGCGGCTGCTGGCACGAAATTAGCCGGGACTTAATTACTTAAATACATATCATTATTGGTATTTACAAAAGTGGTTTACAAAGCTTGCCGTCTCTTTCGCACAATAAATATTACTGGATCAGGCTTCCGCCCATTGTCCAAGATTCCCCACTGCTGCCTCCGAAGAGTTTGGGCCGTTTTTCAATCCCAATGTGGTTGATCATCCTCCCAGACCAACTAGATTTTATCGGCTTGTTAAGACCCTAACTCTAACAATTACCTAATATCGTCTAAGCTATTTTACCATTAATACTATTATGGCACTATATTTTTCTTAGTTTTTACGCACCCGAACGCCTGTTACTAAGTTAATCTTAGTAATCCCGACTCGCATGTGTAAGGCATATTTACAGCGTTCATTCAGAGCCAGGATCCGACTCATCAATTTTTGTCATCAATGATATAAATTTAAACTCAAACAAATTCGTATCCCTTATGAGATTTGAACTCATGTCCGTGCCTTGAAAAGGCAATGTCGGGATGATATGACTTGAACATACAACCTTCTGTACCCAAAACAGAAACTCTACCCTTGAGCTACATCCCGCATAAAAAATAATGCTCCTGAAACAGGATTTGAACCTGCAACTTTATGGTTAACAGCCATACACTCTACCTATTGAGTTATCCAGGATTACCGAAAAAAAGATCTATTTTGACAACGAGAACGAATAATCAATTGAACAGGAAGTTTTGCTCTAAGACGACGAACCGTATGATAAAGAAATTCTATCGGAAACCAGCGAATAAAACTAATTTCAAACAAAGGAAAGCCAATGGTCACTGCTCGCGACCAAAACGAAAACGCACCTTTTCCTTTCCCCATTCTAATTTCGCGAGGTTTAGCTGTAACCATTCCAGTAAAACGAATTAAAGACCACATTCGAAACAAACGAGCAAATTTGCGTACAAGGACTTTTTGGATTGCCGAAAGTTGACAAGGTTGCAATTGGCCAGGGGTTCCAACTTGAAATAAATAATCGGCGGCAAAACGACGCTGATAAACATTAAAAAATCCGGTTTGACAACGCTGTTCTAATACGGCGTGTTTTAATCTATTTTGATGCCGTTTAACATAAGTTGTTAAAACTGCAGGATAATTTTTAAAAACAATAAGCTTTTTTCTAATAGCCATTGGCTCGTTTCTAATAAATCCAAAATCGAATTCCTAAAACACCTGCGAAGGTTGGGACGTCAAACGCCTGATAAT
>Ga0007816_1000451_pt1 | contig 11962 bp, 12 predicted proteins | sample CryBogCBE27Jul09_FD_71213 | JGI IMG/M metagenome (GOLD analysis project Ga0007816, IMG submission 71213) | Freshwater microbial communities from Crystal Bog, Wisconsin, USA - CBE27Jul09 | ecosystem: Environmental > Aquatic > Freshwater > Lake | place: Crystal Bog, Wisconsin, USA | collected...
CAACGCCAACGCCAACGCCAACACCAACACCAACACCAACGCCAACAAAACCTTCCACAATTACTGTTAATGTATTTGGTAGAGTTTCACCTAATAGTGCATCCACGCTTCGTGTTTGGTACAGTTTTAATGCCTTTGCTAGTGCAGGTACATCCCTTCCTACTGCCCCTACTACTACGGGAGTATCTTGTGGAAGTATTACAGTCGCACCATCAACACAAATTTACTTTGTAGTGGCAAGTGCTGATCCATTCTCATCTAATTCAGGAACACCTTTTACTTTGAACACAACAAGTATCTCAACTCCAAATTATCCATCTGTACCACCAAGTGCTTGTAACGGTAATTTATACAGCTATGTAACTAGAACTGTATCTACTGTAAATGAATGGGAGTGGCTTGAAATAAATTCAAATACTGGTGTTCCTAACTCTTGCTAATATTACCAATGGAATTTTAATAACTGTTTTATAAGTAAATTAACCCTTTTAAATTTGGAATCCCAATATAAAAATTGTAAATTAAGTTTATGGCAAAGATATTCATTTCAATAGCGTCTTACAGAGACCCAGAGCTACTTCCTACCATAAAGGATCTTATTGCAAACGCTAAGAATCCTCAAAATTTAGTATTTTCAATAGCGTGGCAACACTCTTCTGAGGATGTTTGGGATAATCTTGACGAGTTTAAAGATGATCCTAGGTTTAAAATTGTTGATATAGACTATAAAGAGTCTAAAGGAGCTTGCTGGGCAAGAAGTATTCTTCAGCAGAATTATAACGGAGAAGATTACTATCTCCAATTAGATTCTCACCATAGGTTTATAAAAAACTGGGATGTTGAGTGCATTAAAATGGTCAAGCAATTAAAAAAAGCAGGCCATGAAAAACCTCTTTTAACAGCCTACATTCCATCCTTTGACCCAGAAAACGACCCAGGAGCACGCATACAAGAACCTTGGTGGATGACTTTTGATAGATTTATACCAGAAGGAGCTGTATTCTTTCTACCATCAACAATTCCAGGTTGGCGAGAAATGACTCAGCCAATTCCTTCTAGGTTTTTATCAGCACATTTTATTTTTACCGTTGGCAAATGGTGTCAAGAAGTTCCGTACGATCCTAATTTATATTTTCATGGTGAGGAAATTTCACTAGCTGCAAGGTCTTATACGTGGGGATATGATTTATTTCACCCACACAAAGTAGTTGCATGGCATGAGTATACTCGTAAGGGGAGAACCAAACAATGGGACGACGATGCAGATTGGGTAGAAAAAAATAATAATGCTCATAAAAGAAATAGAATTCTGTTTGGAATGGAACCCGGTTGTACTCCTTGTCAAAGAAATCAAATCGGAATATATGGCTTCGGTTCTATTCGAACCCTAGAGCAATATGAAAATTATATTGGATTAAAATTTAGTACAAGAGGTGTTCAACAATACACTTTAGATAATAAATTTGCACCTAATCCAACCTATGAAACTTTAGAAGATTATGAAGCATCTTTTACTAACATATTTAAGCATTGTATTGACATATCTTACAGTCAAGTTACAGAATTAGATTATGATTTTTGGTGTGTAGCATTTGAGAACGAACAAGGAGATACAGTCTTCAGGCAAGATGCTGATTTGGATGAAATAAATAGAATGAAAAACGATCCTGATGGTTACTGCAAAGTGTGGAGAACATTTCAGTACGCTGGTAAACCTGCTAAATGGGTTGTTTGGCCTCATTCTATATCAAAAGGTTGGTGTGATAAAATAGAAGGAATTTTACCTACCTAAACATTCAATATTATGATAATTGGAAATGGTTTGATAGGTAGTGCATTAAAAAAAACACTTAAGCATCATGAAAACCTCTTAGTATTTGTATCAGGAGTTGCAAATTCTAAGGAAGAGGATTTTGAACAGTACAAAAAGGAATTTACACTCTTAGAAGAAACTTTGAAGATATATAAGGGTAAGAAGCTTATTTATTTTAGTACCTGTAGTATTTCTTTAAAAAACGAATCAGCTTATATTAAGCATAAAAAAAATATAGAAAACTACATATGTAATAATGTAGACGATTATTTAATTATAAGGATACCCAACATAGTAGGAAATTCAACAAACAAACATCAACTAGTAAATTATTTTTTAGACTGCTTAATTAATCAAATTAGTATTACTATTAATGTAGATTGTATAAGATACTTAATTGATGTTGATGATTTATCTAAGATAATAGAATTATTAGTTACTAGTAAAGTAAAGCCCTCTATAATAAATGCAGCTTTTGATAACGGAATTAAACTAGAAGAGCTTTTAATGTATTTAGAGGACGCTACAGAGATTACTTTTAAAGAAATAATAAAAGTAAGTAAAGGAATTGATTATACAATTGACAATGCTGCTTTTCTAAAATTAATAAAAAACGAATCTTATTTTAATTCAAACGCTAAGGTTATTGTAAATAAATATTTTACTAAAAACGACAAAAAATGACTGTAAAAATTATACAATTTTACTATTCTGATGATTTACCTTATTTAAAGGAAAGTGAAGAAATAAATTCAAAGTACTGTACAAAGTACGGTATAGATTATTATTGTGAAAAGAATAAGCATTTAATCTTTGAAACGTTAGGAGATAGAGCAGGTTCCTGGTATAAAATACCATTTTTAAAACAGCAATTAACCTCTTCTGACTACGACTACGTAGTCTATATAGATTCTGACGCTTTTATTGTTAATGAAGACATTGATATTAGAGATATAATAGGCCAATATCCAGAATACGATCTTATTTTAGGGCAAGACTTTGGACCTGATTTAGTTAATGGTGGAGTTTTAATTTTTAAAAATACAGAATGGTCTGAAAATTTTCTTAGTAGAGTTTGGGAAAAATCTGAAAAAATTTCAAGAGGACGTTATAAAAGAGAAATATGGTTAGAACAAACTATTCTATCTACTTTTTTATTAGTCAACGAAGCAGATGCAGTTAGAACAAAGATATTGAATCATAATATGCCAAATTCAATAAATAGTTTACATTTAAACAGCGATACTTTTATTTATCACGATTTATCCAAAACAAGAATTTCTGATTTTTATAAATTAAAACAGGGAAATGGGGATGCTTTTAGCTATATAAATTTAACAACTGGTAGTGATAGGCAGGTTTCGCATAAATACTTTAGTTATTATATTCCTTACATACAAGAAAAAAATAAAAATGGTATTGAGCCTAACATTTTAGATGTAGGAGGAGATTGTGGAGAGACTTTCGGATGTTTGTTAAATAACACAGATTTAAAGTTTGAGTATTTTAATTTAACAGATCGTAAAAAAGATGTGTTTAAAGTAAATACTATTGATTATAGTAGTTGTCACGAGGAGTATATGAATAAGTTTTTAATGGAAAACACATTAGACTTTGATCTTATTATCGATGATAATACCCACAAATCGGAAGAAAGGCATTTTCTATTTTACCATTTATTTCCACTTTTGAAAAGTAGTGGAGTTTATGTAGTTGAAGATTTACAAACAGATAAAGAAATTAGTAACTCCGAAAAAAATGCACAGTATGGATGGGGAGATCCTAATAAAAAGTCTATGACGCAGTTAATAGAAGGTTTTAATGTGAATGGTACTTTTGATAGCGACTATTATAATTTTAGTAATTTAAAGGATTATATTGCATCAACAGAAATTTTTAAAACAGAAGCAGGTTCTGAACTTGGTGTAGTAGTAAAAAAATAAAATGAGTAATTTAGATTTAATAAAAAAATGGGATGATTTATCAATAAATCATGTAATAACTTGTGCTAATCGTGTCATCAGATTACTTAAAAATGAAAAAGACTTAACGATAGTAGACGTTGGTGCTAACAGTGGTAAATTTTTTGATTTATTAAATTCAAATCTTGATATTAAAAAAGCCATTTTATTCGAGCCCCACCCAGAACTATTCGAATATCTAAAAAAGAAATATGAGGAGAGGGATAATATTATAATTGAAAACATTGCATTATCTGATGGAGTTAGAAAATATGATTTGAACTCAACTTCCTTTAATTGGCATATTGAAAATAATACCGAAACTGATCTTTTTAATTTAGGTTTGTCATTTATAAACTATAACGATAGTAGTACATTAGAAGCAAACAGTTTTGATAATCTTAGAAGTAGGTATAATTTAAATAAAATTGATTTTATTAAAATAGATACTGAAACCGAAGATTTATTGGTTTTAAGAGGTTTTAAAGAAACTGTTAAAGAATTGGAAATTAAACCAATTTTTCAGTTTGAAAATAATTGGTGGATGAAATATACATATGAAGAGTCTAAAAAAATATTAGATGATTTTTGTTTGTATAATAACTATAAAAATAATGTCGACTTAAATATAAGAGAGGATCTTTATCTATTACCAAACAATCAAAAACATAATAATGTTACTTTAGTAACAGGACTATGGGATATAGGTAGATCCAATTTAGAGGAGGGATGGAACCGATCTTTCAAGCACTACTTGGAATGCTTTGAAAATTTACTAAAAACCCCAGATAATTTAATTATATACATTCAAAAAGAGTATGAAAATTTTATATGGGAGCGTAGAGATAAAGCTAACACTCAAGTTATAGTAAGAGATTTAAATTGGTTTAAACAAAATGAAAATTTATATAATAAAATTCAAGAAATAAGACAAAAACCTGAATGGTTTAACCAAGCAGGGTGGTTGCCTCAAAGTACTCAAGCAAGACTTGAATGGTACAATCCTCTTGTAATGTCCAAAATGTTTTTACTAAATGACGCTAGAATACTAGACTCTTTTAATTCCACACATTTAATATGGATAGACGCAGGGATTACCAATACAGTACACTCAGGATACTTTTACCACGATGAAGTAATTTCTAAATTAAAAAAATACTTTGATAAGTTTAGTTTTGTATGCTTTCCTTACGACGGTAAGGTTGAAATACATGGATTTTCCTACGATCCTATGTGTAATTATGCACAAGGACTTATTGATAAAGTTGCTAGGGGAGGTATATTTGGTGGTCCAAAAGATTCAATTGAAAAAGCAAATCAAATTTACTACGATATACTTAGTACTACTCTAGACAGTGGTTATATGGGAACCGAGGAGTCTATTTTTACTATCATGTTGTATAAATACCCAGAGTTGTTTCAGTATTATGAAATAGAAGCAAATGGATTATTAAGTTTATTTTTTGAAAATCTCAAACAGGATATTTTAGAAGTAAAAACAGAAGTAAAAAAAGAAAGTACTGTAAACAATTCTAGTATAGATAATACAGCTCTCTACGTCATTGCTTATAATTTTCCTACTCAATTTGAAACTTTATGCAAATCTTTTGAGCACTACGATAGAAATTTCTTAGATAAACCAAAAAAATTTTTACTAAATAATTCTACTGATCGCAATACTGATGAAGCATTTGCTACTTTATGTGCTAAGTATGGTTTTGAAGAAATTAAAAAGGATAATATTGGAATATGTGGGGGAAGACAATTTTGTGCTGAACATGCAGATCAAAATCAATTTGACTACCATTTCTTTTTTGAAGACGATATGTTTTTTTATAACGGACCAGATGAATTTTGCAGAAACGGATTTAGAAGAAAAATTGCCGATTTCTATAACACCATGATGCAAATAGCTTGGAACGAACAGTTTGATTTTTTGAAATGGAATTTTAGTGAATTTTTTGGTGATAATACAAAACAATGGGCATGGCATAATATACCTGCTGACGTCAGAGCAAATTTATTTCCTGAAAATCCTATTAAAAATGATAACGACGTTGAAAAAGCCTCTTATTTAAAATACCACCATATTAAATCTTTTAAAGGACTACCTTATGCAATAGGTGAAATTTATTACTGTAACTGGCCACAGGTTGTTTCAAAAAAGGGTAATAAGAAAATGTTTTTAGATACAAAGTGGGCATATCCCTACGAACAAACATGGATGTCTTACATTTACCAAGAAACTGCAAAAGGCAATATAAAACCGGGTATTTTGTTAGCTACCCCAACCGAACATAACCGTTTTGAACATTATCCACGAGAAGAAAGACGTGAAAATTAAATACAAAAACTGTTGAGCATAATGAAAACTTTAATACTACAGGTATACGATGAAAAACTTTTAAGGCGTGCTCACGGAGATGATGAGTATAAAAACATAATTATTTTAACAGGTGTATTAAAAAAATGGTGTGATCTTCATCAATATAGCCACTCTATTCACTTTCTATCTGATGAATATAAACTATCTCAAGAGTTCAGAGACTATACTTATGACCAAGCTACTCATATACAAATTAATGATTTGGGAAATATTGGTCACGCCAAGTTTTACTCTTTTGTTAAAGCTTTGGAATATCTTCAAACCAACGAATACGATTACATATGCATATTAGACACAGATGTAAGTTTTTATAGTAGAGATAAAAGTATTGAAGATTATTTACAAAGAATAAACGCTTTAGATAAAGATGTTGTTATGGGATTGGATTGTGTTGGCCCGGAGAACTACTATGATGGAAAATATCCTAATGGTGGTGTCTATCTATTTAAAAACACACCCTGGACAAAGAGATTACTGTATGGATTAATTACTGCGAATAAAAAAGTTAACTATTCTGGATGCACTATAACAGATACCTTACCTGATCAAATGCAAATGTCATTTATTACAATGATATGTCCAGAATGTGACCATAGAGTATTGATAACAAGACATGAAAATAATATAATGCGTTTTTACGATCCAGGGACTCCTTTAAATCAAAAAGAATCAATAAACGGTTTGTTTTTTCATTTTGCCGGACCTAATAAAATCCACATTGAAAAGTATTTTAATGATCTAAGACAAGAAGGAGAGTTAATTGACTATGATTACAGGAATGTTTTTAAAGATGTTATATATCATTAAAAAGTAAAGCCCTCTGTGTTTTTGAATAAAAACACGCAAAAACTGATATTTATAACCATGGCAGTCTATCAAACACTACAAGCAACCTCAGTTGGAGCAAACTCGGGACCGTTTAATGTGTACTATAATGTTATTGATCCCAGTTATTCAATTGCAAGTAATGTAAGTGCTGGAGCACTGCAAACCGGAATAACCTTTCCAGTTCCAGTAAATGCGTCCACTATTATTGTAGTTAATTTAAGTCCTTATTGTAATGGAGAATCACAAACTCTTCCAATTCTAGCATATACTGCTACTCCAACACCTACCTTAACGGCAACACCTACTTTAACACCTACACGCACCCCTACATCAACCCCTACACCAACTCTAACTAGTACACCGACTGTAGGATTAACTCCAACACCTACTCAAACTCCTACACAAACCACTACACCTACTCCTACGCCAACTTCTACCCCTACACCAACTCCTACACAAACCCCTACACAAACCCCTACTCCAACAACCCCTAGTATGGTTGTAACTGTCAACAATAACCATGGTAGTAGTATATCTGGCTTTACACTACAAATAGGTGGATCTACTGTATCACCGTTTACATCAGCGACGCTAGCAACAGGTTTATCTATCGGAAGTAGAACCCCAGCTCCATCAACAGGAAACAACAGCTTTACTATACAAAATAGTTCTTCCACTACCGTGACTCTTGGAACTATTATAGACAGTGTTACCCTAGCAACAATAACTCCTACTGGAGTTACTGGAAATCCAGGAACAGCTATAAACGGCACTATTTCATTGACAGCGGCAAACATCACAAACGGCATACAAATTAATCTTACATAAGATTAGGTATTTATAATCATGGCAGCAATAAACTACACACCATATACGTTAACAATAGGATCTGAAACTACCATTTATCAAAATGAAGTAAAGTGTAGAGTTTCTGAAAATGATTTTAATTATTCACAAAATCCTACCGTTTTTGCTAATGTTAGCTATATAAGTGGTTCTGGCTCTCTACCTATTTTTGCACCTTACGGTCAAATAAACAGAAGTGGTCGAATTACGGATGGCACTTTGACTGATAACATAACAGGTTCAGATTTTCGTCCGTACACAACGACAATTGGGTTGTATAACGAAGCAAATGAACTTTTAGTGGTTGGTAAATTAGCAACCCCTTACCCAATCCCATCTAATACAGATATGACTTTTATTGTTAAATGGGATTCTTAAATTAATTTTATGTCAGAAGCATGGTTTATTTACGAAAACGGAAAGATAATACACTACGATTCAGTAGATAAATTTCCTCCAAATTGCGTAGGATTTGTATACAAAATAACAAATATCCGAACTGGTAAGTTCTACATCGGTAGAAAATCTTTATTTTCAAATGTAAAAAAGAAGTTAACCAAAGCTGAACTTAATTTACAAACTGGTCCTGGTAGAAAACCTACTTCAAAAAGAGTAATATCCGAATCAAATTGGTTAGATTACTGGGGATCTAATAAAACTATTTTACAAGAGATTAAAGATAACGGCTTAGCTGATTTTAGAAAAGAGATACTTAAATTTTGTTTTAATAAGAAACAATTAACTTATTGGGAAGTACATTTTCAATGCGTAAATGAGGTACTTTTAACTGATAAATCCTATAACGATACAATTTTAGGAAAATTTTATAAGGGAGATTTAACATTTTAGGTAAGTTCTTTACTATTTATTAGTATGATAGGAATAGTTTACGAAATACGGATAGGTCCCTATAAGCAGATAGGATCTACACACGACTTAGAGGAAAGAAGGTACCATCATTTAAATCTACTCGTTAAAAACAAGCATTATAATCAATTCTTACAGAGGACTTACAATAAGTACAATGTTTTTAAAATAGTAGAGCTTTACAGGTTTCCAACAAGAGAAGAAGGGTATAAAAAAGAACAAGAACTACTAGACTTGTTTTACAGAAAGCCTTATTACATGATGGAACATCCAATGGCTAGCGGAGGTTCTAAACCAGGAAAAGAGCATCCAAACTACGGCAAAAAAAGACCCGGACATTCTCAATTTTTAAAAGATAATCCCAGTAAGTGCGGGCTTAGGTATAAGAGAACAGAAGAACATACACAGCATATGAGAGAGATGCTTAAAGGAAAAGTAATATGTAAAGATTTAGAAGGTAATACTTTTTCAGTTACTAAAGAAGAGTATGATAGAAGAGAAGACCTCGTAGGAGTTAGTAGTGGAATTGTTAAACCGAACGCAAGAAAGTCTATAAAGTGCGTAGAAGATAATTTAATATTTGACTCTCTAAAAGAAGCATCAAAACACTACGGTATATCTTCGAGCAATATCTGTGAAAATATTAAGCATAATAAGCTTATAGGGATAAAGAAATTAGGGAGATCTATTTCTTTTATTTACTTCAGAAAAGATTTGGTTATTCCAGAATAATTCAGTATAATTAGTATTAATGGAAAACAAGCATTTAGTACTAGGATTACTACATAAAGTTATAGGCAAATCTAAGCCTTCTACAAAAGGTAATTATGCCTTTTATTGTCCGTTTTGCAAGCATCATAAACCTAAGCTAGAGGTAGATCCAAGCACAGGATTTTACAATTGTTGGACTTGTCAACCTGCTACTAAAGGTAGAAGTCTAGTAAATTTACTCAAAAAACTACATGCCACGTCTGAACAGATTGCTGAAATACGATCTTATTTTCCAGATGGAAAAGGAGAACAACAGGATAAGACTTACCAAATTGTAGAGTTACCTAAGGAATTTGAGTCTCTAACTAAGAGTAGCACCAAACTTCCATATAGACAAGCTAAGTCCTACATTCAAAAAAGAGGTTTAACTGATATTGATATATTAAAGTATAATATAGGTTACTGTGAAACTGGTAAATATCGAAATTCTATCGTAATTCCTTCCTATAACGAGAATGGAAGATTAAATTATTTCATATCTAGATCCTTTGAGAAAGACCCAACTAAAAAATATAATGCACCTTCTTGTAATAAAAACGATTTAATCGGTTTTGAGTACTTCATTAACTGGAAAGTACCGGTTATACTTTGTGAGGGTATTTTTGATGCTATTGCTCTAAAACGCAATGCAATTCCTTTATTTGGTAAGACTATACCAAAAGCATTAATGATGAAATTAGTACAAAGCGATGTTAAAACGGTTTATTTGGCGCTAGATAACGATGCATTAAAACAATCGATAGATTATGCCAAACAATTAATAGACCTTGGTAAAGACGTTTATTTGATTGAATTAGAGGGCAAGGATCCATCTGAAATAGGTTTTGAACAAGTAACAAAATATTTACACCATGCAAAGCAGCTTACTTTTGGTGACCTGCTACTTAAGAAAATGCAATTATGATAATAGAACAACGAACTAGAGATATTTATAATAAAGAACTAAATGGATTATAGGAAGATATGGGAAAAGAAAAACGGGCCTATTCCTGTAGATGAAAACGGTAGAAAGTATGAAATACATCATATTGATGGAGACAGAAAAAATAACTCTATTAATAATTTAATGTGTTTATCCGTAAAAGAACATTATACTTTACATCTGAAGCAGAAAGATTATCAAGCAGCAGGTGTTATTGCTTCAAGAATGAAAGTTTCTACGGAAGAGTTAGAGTTAATAAAAAAAGGTATTAGCGAAAAGACTTTAGGAAAGCCTAAACCCTGGCTAAATAAACCTAGAGAAAAAACAAAATGCCAGTACTGCGGTAGATTAAACGGAGGAGGAGGACATGAAAGAAGTTGTAGAGCTAATCCTAATAGAGATCCTATACTAAGACCTAATCTAAGTAAGACGATAAAGGGGATTCCTAAAAAGAAAACAGAGTGTAACTTTTGTAATAAGGAGATTAGCTTAGGTAACTTACATAGACATGAAACTAGCTGTAAGTTAAATAAAGAGAGAAGAGATTTTACATGGAAAGTAGTAAAATGTCCGTACTGTTCTCAAGAAGGGGGTTTAAATATAATGAAAAGATGGCATTTTGAAAATTGTAAAAGTAAAATATGATAGACAAGAACATAGTGGAGCAAAGATCGCAAGAATGGTTTGAAATTAGAAAAGGAAAAATAACAAGCTCAGAAATTCATAAGATAATGGGAGGTAAAACAGTAAACGACTTAACCGACACTGCAAAAACCTACCTACTTGAAAAAGTATCTGAACTTTATGGTGGATTTGCACAGTTAGCTCAAGGTCCTGCTCTAGAATGGGGTACTGAACTTGAACCTTTGGCTATTGAAAAGTACACAGAGCGAACTAATTTACAAGTAAACAAAGCTTCCTTCATTCCTGTTGGAGATTACTTTGGTGGTTCTCCGGATGGTTTAGTACCACCTGATGGTATTATTGAAGTAAAATGTCCATATAATTCTGCTAATCATTTTAAGCATGGACTCATTAAAACAGCAGAAGATTTTAAGAAAATAGCTTCAAATTACTACTATCAATGTCTTTCTAACATGATTTGTGCTGAGGCTCAATGGTGTGATTTTATTAGTTTTGATCCTAGAGTTGATTCTAGGTATCAAATGTTTGTATTTAGGTTCAGTAGAGATGAAAAAGAAGCTGAATATATGGTAGAAAAAGTGAAAGTAGCAGCTAATTACATCAAAGAAACAAAAGAAATGGTCGAAAATGCTCAGCTAATCAAAGGGTAGATATTTATTAGCATATGATTAATGCTGAATTACTTGGCCGAAGACTGGCTGAAGCCATTATAAATGAACCAGGTCCTTGTTTCTACCCAGGTAAGTTTAAACCACCACACAAAGGACATTATGAAGCAGCCAAAAATTTGGCTAGCAGAGATTATGTAAAGAAAGTTGAAGTTATTATTAGCAAAAAACCTATTGATGGTATTACTCCTGAAGATTCTTTAATGATTTGGAATATGTATCTTAAAGCAGAACCAAATCCCAAGATAGGTGTTA
>Ga0007816_1000452_pt1 | contig 11961 bp, 25 predicted proteins | sample CryBogCBE27Jul09_FD_71213 | JGI IMG/M metagenome (GOLD analysis project Ga0007816, IMG submission 71213) | Freshwater microbial communities from Crystal Bog, Wisconsin, USA - CBE27Jul09 | ecosystem: Environmental > Aquatic > Freshwater > Lake | place: Crystal Bog, Wisconsin, USA | collected...
GGATGATCAACAAAAGACTTCTTCTTTAAAGGTAGGTAATCTTCTTCCTGTAAAATTTGACGAATTATATACTCTAATATCAAGCGATTCATTTTATTTTTTTACATCTTTTGGATCTAATTTGTATAATACATATCCAAAGATACGTTGGTGACTTCCGTTTAAATTATTATTCATCATAGAAACTCTTCTTCTATAAGTTTGAATATCTTCGTCTTTAGAAATAGGAGTTGCATTTACTTCTTTAAATTTATTCACTAAATCCTCCACACTATTAAATATTTTACGAAAATCTATACCGGCATGTATATTATCATCTACTATAATTAAGGTTTTACCTTGTGTTATACATTTAGTTAATACATCATATATTGGAGGTAGTGGCCTATCTTTGAGGTTAGGATTCAAACCTAAATCGTACTTTGAATGTAGTTGATTAATTATAATAGACTGCGTACCACCTCCTTCTCTACCACTCGACTTTTTAATTTTATAAGAAGGTTTATCTTCTGCAGTTTTATATAAAAACTTAACAATGTCTTTTTTAAGTCTTTCAGACTGTCTATTATAGGAATCCCAATCAACAGCATCGTCTATATTAGTATATTCTATTTTTTTAACCTCTATTACGTTTTCTTCAGAAACACCACAAAGATCCTTTAGTGTGTCAATAAGTATCTTATTTAACCCCCCTTTAGACTCTAAGTAACCTATATAATCTATTTTAGGTAAGTTTGGTATAACTGAATACTTTAATAATTCTTTTAGCTGCTCTGGTTTAATTAACTGAGAATCATATTTTAGGGAATCCTCAGATTTTTTAATGTTTGGTTGATCTGGAGCAGATTCAAGGCTATAAAAAACCTTGTAGCTATTTTTCTTAATAACCCCACTAAAAGTATTGAGCTGCTCTCCTTGAATTTGCTTGTAAGCTATTTCAATATCAGTAACTTCACCTTTATCATCAAAGGTAATTTTAGCACCCTCCTTAATTTCTTTTACTAGGTTGATTAACTTAACCATACGTATATAAATAGCAAACCCTCCACAAGGGAGGGCTTACTGTATTTAGTTTGGTTGAATTTAACTTTTTCCACCTTTAATCTTCTCGTACACATACTGTCCTACAACAGCTAAAACAGCCCCCGCTAATGCACCAAGAATTACCGTACCTGATTGATCTAAACCAGGAATCACAGAAACTGTTTTATCAAACATATCTCCTAATTCATGAGGTAGCTGATAAGTAAGAAACTTATCTGCTAATGCACCACCTCCTATTAATCCTGCAAAAAGAGATCCTTTAATATCGTTACCATCCCAACCTTCCTCTAAAGACTCTGCTTTATCAGCAAATGCCAAAGCTAAATTATGAACTGCAGAGCTATCAATATCTTCATTTAAGGATACGTTGTGTTTTGCTAACAGGTCCATTAATTGCTTAGAAGCAGCTGGATCTTTAGCAACAGCATCGGCAAACTTCATTACTGTAGGATTACTTTTTATTTTATTTGTAAGGTTAGCTGCTACATCAGCCGCTTTTTCTGGAGTAGCAGCTTCTCCTGCCTGACCATCACCTTCTTTTAAGATTCCAGCAATTTTCTGTAGTTGTCTAACTTCTTTTAAGTATTGTTTATTCTTCATTTTAAATTTTTATGCTAATAAATAGTTTACACTCTACTTAAAACTACCATGCTCAGGTACAAAGTGTTTTACAGCTTGTTTATCCTTATCTGTTAACTCATATCCATACACACGTTTAATACCCATAGCAGCATCATTAATAGCTTCTTCTTGGGTATATCCTCTCTTTGTATATGCTTGAGCCATCTCAATAGCAGCTTTTAAGTAAACCTTCCTTTGGTTAGCATCTACATTCTTTTCATTGATATTTCCCATTGAGGCAGTATCACCAGACTGACTTTCATAGTCAGCATCTTCTCTTAATAAATCTATTAATTTTATCATATTGTTATTTAATTTAAGCAGCTGCTACCTGACGTGCAAGCTTTGTTACATCCGCTATATCAGTAACAGTGTGAGCTCCATAAAATATTTTTGATAACCATTCACCAGCTTCAGATGTTTCTAATCCACTTTCTATAGCAGTTGCCATTAAAACAACCATATACAATTGACGAGAGGTATCGTAAAGAGCTGATCTTTCATCTTTAATATTTTGATTTCCGTAAGTTGAAGGAAATAGTTTTTTAAGTCCTTCTGATATTACCTTGAGGTATGCATCTTCAAGACTTTCCCCCCAATGAGCAAGAGCGTTTCCTACTACTGTACCACTCTTTTTATCTTTTTGAAACAGAGAAGAAATGTTATTAACTCCCTTGCCTATTAGTTGTAGTAAGCCTGGAGCAGCTGCAGCTAACGCAAAGAGAGATTCATTTAGTTGACCATCCTTTGGAGAAGGTTGTAAGTTTGAAATGCCTGATTGCATAATTGCTAAGACTTGCTTCAAGCCCTGTTCTGCATCTTTATCTGCCACAGGATCTGTTTGAACATCATCCTCTTTGACTATACCTGCGATCTTTTGGAATCGTTTAACTTCCTTGTAGGTTGGTTTAATTGTATCGCCATCTGATGCATTTGTTGTATCGATGCGTCTTCTACCTTCCGGCTCTTTTAATGCAGCTGACTGCTTAGGTTTAACTTGAGAATTTCCCGATATTGACTTCAATTTATCCTTTGCTCCATCAATAGTTTTGTACAAATCCTTTAAGAATTCATTATATGCCTCTGAATGATATTTTTTAATTGCACTTATGAATGTTATATAATCACCTAAAGAGTATCCTCCTGGTTCAGTAGTACCATATACTATTTGTGTAACATTCTGCATCATCTTTTGAAACCCATTTCTCTGTCCTGTATCTTGTATAAAATCTACAGTATCTTGCTGTAGACTTGTAGTTTTACCTGCGTAGAAATTTAATATATTATTTAATGCATCCTCTATAAATTTAATACCTCTACCTCTTTCTAAAGCTCTATCTACCCCTGTAGTAATTGATTCAAAAAATTGACCTGTCATGGTTTGAAACTCAGCCCATGATTTATAGTACGAACTATTATCATCAGAATTGTAAGGTTCTTTTAAATAATGCTGATTCAATGCAGGGTCCTTAGCATGTATTAATTCATGCTTAAGTACTTTTCTTAACTTTTCTATTCCCATATTTTTATCACCTAATACAGCACTATAAACTTTACTAAATATGCCAAAATATGGACGAAACGGCGTTTGTTGTATAAAAATGATATTATCAGTAGGATTATTCGGATCGTTTGTTTGAAAATATCCATCAGAATTTGGGGACTCAGGATCGTTTCCTACTAACACCTTAACTGTTGCTGGGGTCCCATCAGCTGATTTATACTGAATATTTCCTATAGAAATAGACTGCTTTGGTTCAATCTGTTTTCCGGATATTACTTTAATAGCTATAGGAATTAACTTTTCTACTTGACTTCTTTCGTCAGGAGTAAGCTGTAGAGCTCCCTCCTTTAATAAATCTATTAATTTTATCATGCTAATAAATATCTAACGACACTTGTTAATAAGAAATGCAACAGCGCTAGCAAGCCCGTGGCGTTCCGCCCTATATATACGGGTCAGTTGACCCTCTATTCTCCGCATATAATCCAGTGCCTTATTGTAAATCACAGGCGACAATTGTCCATTTTGTAACCTTTTTCCTAACTCAGCCTCGATTTCATCTCCGAATGATAGTCTGCGATCCGGGTTATAGGGTCCCGCAACCATATCCTCCTTAATACGTTTCATAAGGATAAATAGAATTAACTACACAGATTTGACACAAAATACCATCCCCACTTATAAACAACCACTCAGCACCATCATCCACTTCTTTTAGAAAAGTAAACCGACGGAACCCACCTGTTTTAAAATTATGAATATAAAATTGTTCCTTAGTAATCTCAATATCCATATTCCCATTATACCCCTCATTCATTGGGAGTAAATGCCAAGCGTCTACAAAAAAAGTATTTCTATTCCTATTCCAAACGAACTGTTCGATATCAAATTTAAAAGTCATAGTAAAACGATTTTAACCGGGTAAATTTAGTGTTTAATATTTCTTCTGTGTATTCCATTCATTGAGCATGAATTCTAAGGGAGACACAGAGTAATCTGCATTAGGATCCCCGTAATAATTCACATCCTCCCAAGCTGTCTCAGAGAGAGACGCTGGGTAATCATTTGAAGAGGGGGTCAGAATTGGTTGCTTCAATCACGTAACTTTTGGTTCCACCCCATGATCTTCCTGTTAGAGAACCGGTCTTTATCTCTACACCGGTAATAACGTCTAAATGATACTTATTCATGTTTATGATTTTTACAATTTCCTTTATGCACAATCCCACTGCTATAGGAGTTATATCCCCCCTCCCATCTTCGCCATGTGATATACTCACATCCGTCAATTACCATAGTATTTACTATGTCATCGTCATCTGACCTTACTACTTTAGTAGAAAGTTTTTCTCTGACTGGGGGATTACAACTCAATACTGCTAATGCTAGTGCTGATAATAATACGTACTTTTTCATATTTTATTTATTTGATGCTTCGTGTAATCCGTCAAAATACCCTAGGTCGTAGGCACTGGTTATCTGCTTAGCTTCTTTTATCTTTAAGCTGGTAACTAGGTTATCAAACGATTGATTATTCCCATATCTAACTCTCACATATTCTATTAGGATGTCTAGCGGACTTCTAGTTAGATTAAGAGTACCCTCTAAAAGAGGATAGTCGTTTTCATCCATTAACCAATCTGGGTCGGGTACTGGGATTTGTTTATTAATTTCGGCAGCATCCTTTTCTATTTCTTCTTGAGGGGCTGTTTCCCAATAATTATTCCATTTTTCTACTTCCCTTAAAAAGCTGTCAAACTCTTTACTCATATATACATTTTTTAATTTACAAAAATTTTTACTGCGGGGTTACTTGCGCTTTGATAAATAACGATCCAAAACTATAGTTCCAAAACTGTAGCCTACTATGAAGGCTCCTACAAAACTCATTGCTTCTACCATTTAATATATATTTTATTGGTTATTGAAAAATTTTGGGAGAGAGTAACACCAATCACAACCCCTCAAACCCGCTAATAGCGCGGGATCAGCTGTAATCACGTTGGGTTCATACTGCTCTCACATGAGCGCACATGAGCTCAGGTGCTCCCACCTGAACCCACATGAGCCAACTTTTTTTATTCAGGCCATAGCATCACAGTCCCTGCATCATACCACTCAGCATACCAGCCTTGCTTCTCTAGTAGCTCCCCTATCTCTTTATGCACTCCTATGTCATACCTAGCATAGTCTTCTGCATAGTAGTCAAATAGGCTATGGCCATCCTTAGCTGGGAGATGATCCTCTCCACCAGTCCAGATACCTCCTTCAGCTCCATTGAAATCCTCAGATGTCTTGAGGAACATCCTAGGGTACTTTGTTTCTAGTAATTTGATGACTTGATTTCTTGATTTCATAACTATGATTGTTTAGGACCTAAAGATACTAAGGGATAAGCAGACTAGCAACTTTATTTGTTTTTAGTTGGTAAATTTTATTAAGCAATTCTTGTGAATTAATATCAGTACCATAATGATAACGTTCTTCTCTCACCCACTTCTCTAATTCATCCAAGTGGTTGTTAGCTTTGTAGCCTTCTTGAAAAACCTTCTCTATAAACTCCCACAATGTTTCCTTACCAGAGTAATAATGTCTTTCATATAGAAACTCTTTTTTAAGTTCTGCCATCTTCTCTATGGATGGGGAAGTAGGTTGTTCTTTAGCATCAGTTATAGTCCATCCTCTTTCTACTTCTTCTGTCTTTGGTTGTTCTAGTTTAGGGAAAGTACCATTACATATTCCACATTGACTTGTAAGTACATCAGGGTGATTAGGACATGGTTTAAATCCTTCTTTAAGTTCTTCGGGATAACTATATTTTGAAGTTATATCTTTAGCAAATTTTGCTTGTTCAACAAAAAATGGTTCATTGGTATAATCTTTCAATGCCCTTTCAAGTAGTATAGCTTTCCTGCCATTTTTCCAAGCTATATCAACTATTATTTCTAGTGGGTAATTCTTTATAGCGTGTTCTTTCCAATTATCACCAAATGTTGCGGTTATAAATGGCTTTTCAACATTAGATTCTATTTCTGTTATTATTTCTTTAAATGGTTTCATAATAATACTTTAGTAAGCACACTACCCATTATTAGATAGTGTGCTTTGATTGGTTAAGCTGATACTTGTGGATTTGCTGCCGCCTTTTCATTAATATCAATTAATCTGATATTAAGTATCTCAGCATAAGTTCTCATTGCTTTTAGTTGGATAAGCAACAATCCTCTCTGCTCTCTATCAATTGTGTTCCATCCTTCTGATTCAGCGAATTTTTCTAACTTAGAAATCTTCTCATTCAGTTCTGTTTCTTCTTGTAGTAGTCTTTCAATAAATGTACTCATGTGTTTTGTTATTCAGATAACCCTGTCTACGGTTTTGTTTTTAAGTAAGTGAATTAAGACATTGTATTGCTTCTTCTTTAGTTTTAAATGGTTTACTTGGATGACCAACTATAATCCACTCTCCACCAAATAAAGGTATCTCATAGGCTTGAAATGTACCGTCATGAAGCTCCACTACCTTACCATAGGATTCACTTCCAAAATCAACTTCATAAACTATCTTTTCTGCCATCTTCTCTATGGATGGGGAAGGGACTTCTTTATGTGCATTGTTCATAACTATGATTGTTTAGGACCTAAAGATACAAAGAGGGGACCGTTCTAGCAACAGTCCCCCAATCTTTTTTTAAATTAGTTTATTCCTAACCAATTTAAATAATCTACTTCATCACTAACTTCAACTACACTACTACTTTTCTTAGTCTTCTCTACTACTAAGATTGTTACAAAACTAGCTACTGCTATTCCAAAGATAGCAAATAAGATTACTTGGATAATGAAGAAAATGAACATAACTTTGATTTTTGATTGATTATTTAATAGGCTAAAGATACTACTGCTAGACTAGACTAGCAAATTTTTTTTGATTTAAATACTAAAGTTAATACTAAACAGTAAACTGCAAATAGGATAAGTGTTTCTAACATGATTGATTAATTTAGAAAGTAAAGGTAGGGGATTTTTAGTCCCCCACCAAATGTTTTTTACAAAGTAGCTACTTCAGCTCCTACTGAGAAACTTCTAAAAGCTTGTTCCTCTAAGTCCCAATACACTACTGACTTTTTAGAAATGTCATCTATGTACTTTGGAGCTTCAGCTTTTGGAATTAATAACTCTTGTCTAGTTCCTAGAGCTTCTCTAAGACTACCATCCAACTTTTTGAATTGGAATCTTACTACTCTCTCATCAAGTAGTTGTCTTAAGTGTGATACTGTTGTTTCTGAGTAATTCATATATTTGATTGTTTAGGACCTAAAGATAAGAAGAAGGAACCATTCTAGCAACAGTTCCTTCAACTTTTTTTAATCATTTTCTTCTTCAACTTCAAACTCTACACCATCATAAGCATCAACAATATCCTTACACAATTCAATCAGTCTCTCTCTATACTTATGCTCACTTACACTTAACTCACCCTCCATGTTAGTATAACAGTCTGCTAAATCTCTGTAAGTATTTTCAAACCTACAATAACTCATGTTTGCCATAATTTTGATTTTTGATTAGGATGTAAAGATAGTAGTTATATTTCAAACTACCAACTTTATTTATTAACCTTCCTTCATAAATGCTCCTTTCTCCTGCAGCTCTTTCATCATCTCAGTAATAACTTCCTTTTCTTGCTCATTAGGGTCAGTGCCATAGCCTTCAATCATTACCTCACCATTGCTCCATATAGCTTGGGCCTCATCCTCTTCTCCATCAAAAATTCCTTCAGGGAAACTTCTGTAGATGGAGAACATTGCTGTAGTTTCGTCTATTAGTTCTAAGAACTCGATTTCACTTTCAACATCAAAGGATACTTGGTACTCAATTTTCTTTTTCATGATTGCTTTATTTTAGGACCTAAAGGTACAAATTAGTTAATTACTATACAACAGCCTCTCTACTATGTCTAGAAAGCCTTTACTGCTGTAATCATATTGATTATTCATATCCATGGCTCTGTTATCAAACTTAGGAGCTTGGATGCCTACTTTAAACTCTCTCATCCATTCTTGTTCAGTAGGCTGTTGTGGTGGGGTTACTGTGTATGCTATATTCATTTCTCTTCGTTTGATCTTAAGACTGTAGCTATTAAGATTACAGCCATAAAAGTTAGTGATAATGCTTCCATTGTTAATTTTTAAAAAAGGGGGGCTCAAATGTTCATCACCCCCCAACCTATAATCAATCATCAATCTACACTTTCATTTTCTTCTTCAGGTGAGAAGAAATCATGGATGACATCCTGAATAGTTGTGTTAACTTCATCAGCAATATGGTCACCGTTAAAATTAACTTCTAATAAGCAAAGCTCATTACCATGATGAATATCAAATTCTGCTGAATCATAATCAACTGCATCTTCATTGCTCATGTTGTTGATTGTTTGGCTAACTTTTCTTTCTAACTTAGCAACTAATTCTACAACAGTTTCTGCTGAAATACTAGGAGCAGCTTTAGGCTCTTCAATACTTTCAATAAGGCTAATTACTTGTTCTACTGAGTAGAATCCTGGGAGTTGTAATTTTAACAACTCAATAGTTTCTTGTTTTTTCATGACTTTGATTTTTTGATTGATTGTTTATTTTTGACTTTGTAAAGATACGACTTTTTTGATTGCTAGCAACTTTATTCTTCAATTAAAAACATTAGTAGATTATCAATAGCTTCTTCAAATGTATAGCCATAGTCTTGAAATAGGTATAGTAATTCCTTAGCTGTCTCACGTTCATCAACTTCTCTTAACCAATCACTGCTTTCTAGATTGAAGTTGTCTTTTAATTTTTTCTTTAACTTACTGAGTTTCATATTATTTGATTTAGAAAGTAAAGATACCCCAGCTAGGCCAGGGTACCAACTTTTTTTTTAGATAAATAATTCGTAGGGACTATCTACATACCCTCCTGTAGTCCGTGCATAAGCACCACGAATGTCTACCCAAGTTCCCCATCTTAAGTCATCAATAAAGAAGTTCTCTGTTAGCTGCTTTTCTGCATCAGCACCTAGGCTTGGATACTTGTCCTTTAAGTGTGCAATAGCTTTTAATAACTGTGGTTTTGCTCTCTCTAGTAATGTTGCCATAATTGATTAATTTAGGACCTAAAGATACCAAAGTATTTCATACCAGGCAACAGTTTTCTCAATTATTTTTAAAATAAAAAGCCCCACCTAGAAAGGCAGGGCTAGTCTAAAAATCAAAATCAAAGTATGAAACTACAAAGCTGCTGAAAGCAACTGTAAGTTCGTTTGGCGGTCCTTCACAATGCGATAAGCCTTATTGACAATACTCTCATTGTTTCTCTTGCCACGTAGGGTCATTGAAACCATTGCCTGAGTATAGCCTGTCTCTGCAGCGATACGATTAATATCACCACGACGCTTTGCTTCTGTGAATGCCACAATCTTGTAAACTGGGTTTAAATGCTTGAATGCCATAACTGCTTGTTTTAATTAAAAATGTTATACGTTAAACATACTAATATTAATAACGCAACGCAAATAAATTTTTTCATATGGAATATTAATCTACTCCCTGTACTTGTTCTGCTAATTAATACTGATGAAGCTAATCGGTAGTAAGCTTCTGATTCGATATCATTCTCTTCATACCTTAATTTATGCAGCTCACCAACTAATTTTTTTAATTTTGGAATTGGCAACCTACATAACAATGTTCTTTCCTTCAAGTATTCTTCCTTGCTATCTAAGTTCATGATTGTGATTGAGATTGTAAAGATACTACTTTATTTCTTTAGTTCCAACTTTACCCATTGAATATTGTATAAAACCACTTTTCCCTTATCTACCCCCTGTAACATATTAATACTTATATGCTCTCGATCATCTGATATAGAATCAACCACTCCAGTAATTCGTTCTTTACTCGAAGATTTAGTATAACCTAGATCTGCAGGTACTGATACAGTATCTCCTACCTTAATAGCTTGCTTTAATTTTTCAGAATACTTACTCATATGATTGTTTTTAGATTGTAAAGATAGGGAGAATATTTCATCCCCCCAACTTTATTATTGACTATTTCTTATTCCTACTCACTGTAATTGAAATACCTGAGCCATAATTTCCAAAGCAAGTTGGGTTAGGTGGATTAATTTCGTGAAATGAAACATACCACACATTCCAATGCTTTTTCAAATGCTTTAAAGCTTTTTTACGATTGTCAGCATTCACTAACCAAAACTTGGTTCGACATTTGCCATCTGACCTAGCTTCGGTGAATATTTTGCAATAATCAAAACCTGGAATGCCTAGCTTGATGTCTTCACGAATGGTCTTTGCAACTTTCTTGTTGTGCTCGTAAGTTTTTACCTCTTTCTTAGTAAGAGGGTCTCTTTTTGATTGAATTGTTTTTGGCATATTATTTAATTTAGGACCTAAAGATACAATGAGTTATTCATCCTAGCAACAGCTACTTAAAAAAAATAAAAATAAAAAAAAGTTGCTAGCCTGCATTACTTGGAGTACCTTTAGGCCAGCTAAAGAAGCAAGGGCGGGCAACAGACACCGGAGGGATCAGAGGTACGTTGTTCATAGGTGAACCTACCCCTGGAAAAACCAAATGGTAATACAAAGATACCACATTTTTTTCAAACTACCAAATAAAAAAAAGAAAGACCCGCTCTCGCGGATCCTTCTCATATTAGCAACTATTGTGCAAAACTTTCTGCAAGCTGCCAAAGCTCCTGATTCATCTTCAAGTCCTTGTCAATATTGCGGATGGCCTTCTGAGTTCTTACTCGGCCTCTTGCATCTACAAACATTTGACCTCCACGAATTACTGATTCCTGAATCCTGTTGAATACATTCCAAAGACTATTGCCTTCATCACCTGCTCTACGTACATCCAAGATAGCTGCAAGCTCCTCAGCAGTAGCTACTCTACCACCACCTCTTAAGTCGTAAGCCTTCTGAGCTAGCTGAGTCATCTCAGTGTCAGTTAAAATGCGTGTTGAGAAGTTATTGATTACTCCTGCAAGCTCAGGCAACTTAGCAATCATCTCATCGATGCTCACCTTCAAGTTTTCAAAGCTGTAGCCTGCATGACGCATATTAATGCTACCAAAGTCTTCAGACTTAACAACCATTCCATTCTCGCAAATAAAGCGGAAGATACCAACTTCCATCTTAAACTTACTCAAACCATTGCTTGAGTTGTACAAAGCAATCTCAACGAAGTTCTTATCATCGCCCTTAGTGATATGGATGTCAGGGTGAAACAAACGAACCAAGTGCTTACCGTGAAGCTGATTAGCAGCCTTCTTGTAGCGAGGATTCGTAATAGAGCGAATCTTCCATCCAAGCTTATCCAAGTCCTCTAATATAACAGAGGTAGGAATGAAGCTGTACTTCTTAGATACTCTCTCTGAAGGAGCAGATACAAAGGCCTGAGGCATTGCTGACTTTAATTCGTCTAAGCTGATAGTGTTAATTGTGTTCATAACTTTGATTACAGTTGTGCGGGTGTCTCCCGTTTAGAAAGTAAAATTACGACCGCTAAACCGATCTAGCAACAGTTTGGCAAAATATTTTTTTTTATTTTTTTTTTGGGTAACTGTTGCCTGGGATGTATAAGTATGGTATCTTTAGGTCCTAAATTAATCAATCATGATGCAAGTAAACGTAAGAATCAAGAATGCCTTAACAGGCCAGGTTATCAGAGATAATCAAGTAATCACTGAGGACTTTAGCTTTGAACAGATGGGTAAGTTTCACGATATGTTTGAA
>Ga0007816_1000461_pt1 | contig 11862 bp, 38 predicted proteins | sample CryBogCBE27Jul09_FD_71213 | JGI IMG/M metagenome (GOLD analysis project Ga0007816, IMG submission 71213) | Freshwater microbial communities from Crystal Bog, Wisconsin, USA - CBE27Jul09 | ecosystem: Environmental > Aquatic > Freshwater > Lake | place: Crystal Bog, Wisconsin, USA | collected...
AGTGCGCTCATAGCACCCTTGACGACTTCATACTTGGGCTTCTTGTTAGCGATAGTGGTAAACAGATCATTTTTAGAAAGCTCTTGCTCAACACCATAGCTCTTGCCGACACCTGGAGGACCGCTGACGATAACAGCACGGACATCACCGCTTTTAGCAGCACGGGTCATATCGCTAAGGATACCGAAACGCTTACGCAGCCGCTCTTTGATCTCTAGATCCGTTTCATTCTTCACAGCTTCTGCGAGATGTTGGACCACAGTTCCGCTATGCGGAATAAAACTGTCCTTACCAACGACACGCACACGGATATTGCGATCCGGAAAACGCTTGATGCCCCGTGCATCGACGGTAACATAAGCGCCTTCACTGTCCTCACGCAGACCCTCAACGAGCGGAAACACCATGTTGGCTACGCTAGCCGGACGGCCCTGCAGGTTGTAGGTGCCTTCTTTAAAGAAAATCAGTTCTGACATTTGTTGCCTTTCTTTTTACGGTTATATGAACCCTTGCCCTTGCGGGCCGCGACGATGCGCTTGCGGAACAGAGGATCCGCTAATGCTTTAGCATATGGACTACGTTGTTTTTGCATTGCGCTCTCCTCTGTTTTGTGCTTACAGTTTATAATAGCACAGTCGCAGGCTTTGTCAATGGGTTGCACGTTCAATCGTCGCGGTTTTTTGGGTTTCTATGTCAAAAAGTTCGTCATCGATAGCTTGCCAAGCATCATTGATTGAGCTCCAAATAGCATCTGCGGTGTCGGGCAGATCCTCGCTAGTCTCCAGCAGCTCGAGCGCTTGGCTCACGATCTCTTCCAACTGCTCCAACAGCAGCTTGCGTGAATCTGTGCTCATATCACCCTCCATCTTATCCTGGACCATGAGTCGCTTGCTCGCGAAACCCGTCATATCAAAACTCCTCGGCGAGAGCATTATCATCCGCTGTCTCGGGCTCAGGCACATCGTTGAGGTTTTCCAGATGACCCTGCACACGATCGCTTTCGGCAAAGTAAAACACCCAGTTACCTACCTCACGGCGATACTCTCTATCCACATACTCGAACCCGCCGTAATATTGGAGTGTGCGATCATAGCTCTCACTCACCGCGATACAGGTACGATCGGCATCCACATACAAGCGGTAAGCACTACGACGATCCAATCCTAGATCCTCGGCTAGTACCTCTTCCATTTTGGCTACATAAGAGGTAATGCGATCATCGATGCTATCGAGGAAATCCCAAGTGTTCATCATCTTGTGCTCCGTTGTGTGTTAGTGTTTATAATGTATAATAGCACACCTTAGTGGATCGTCAAGCATCTATCATAACTAGTTCGAAGATTTCATGCAGGTCATCCTCGTCATAGAAGTGTCCTTGCCCAGGATCGTTATGATTGACCTTAAACGCCGACCAAGGCTCGCCCTCGTAGAAGCGCTCGATCACCATGCGCCAATCCTTCTCGTTCATTTCGACAAGCTCGATAACGCCCAATTCGCTCCGCACACGGCCATAACCATCATAGTTACCCTTGGCAATGCCGCCGTCTTTGAACAGGACTACTACCCTGTTAGCGAACGCATAGTTGCCGATTGCCGTGTATTCGTTGAGGATAGGCAATCTAGTTTTAGCACATTCCCAGCTGAAAAATCCCATATTAAACTCCCTTTTGCCTGTAGAGATAGTTGAGCATTTTACTCATAAAGGTATCCAAAGTAATCAAACTTTTGGTCTCTCTTACCACGCGATCGATGATCCAGAACGGTAGCTCGAGATCAGCTGCCATGTTGGCAGCATCCTCTAGGCAGAGGCTACCTTTCTGCCACTCATTACCACTATCATCAGCGTAGTGATAGCTGGCTTGGTTGAGGAGAGCTTTGAACTCCGGATAAAACTCAAAAGGACATTCAGTCCCGGCTGGCCACGGTTGCATTTTTACCTCCAAAGATTGTTTCGAGTGTTTGTATATATTCCAATGCGTTATGGCAGGCTTTCATATAGCCCTGCATAGTGGGCTCGCTTTCAAACTCATCACCAAATACGGGAGTGCCTGCGGCCCGCAGATAGCTTTTGATTCCTTCGAGTATCATTTGTTCTTTTGACATCCTGTACCTCTTGCGTTTTTTGTTTATGCTTTACAATAACACATCTTAGTGGATCGTCAAGTATGTTCAACGTGTTTAATGCCTGCTAACCTAAGGGCCCGTTGGCAGACAGGACAGGGCTTTGCTAGGGCAGGAGCACCACTCTTGGCATAGCGTTCCACTACGATCCTATGAGCCCGGCTCCAATCGCGCAGACGTATCAATGCTTCGATCTCAGCGTGGAGATAGATCTTGTCATGCAGGCCCGCTTCTCTAGCCATACGAGCTTGGTAGGGATGGCTTTTGGTATAGTGATTTCGACCCTCACTGAGCTTACGGCCGCGCCTGTCATAGATTACGGCTGTGATAGCTTGCCTAGCTTCTGCCATTATCTTACCATCATCCTCATAGAGACTGGCTTAACGATCTTTGGCTTTTCTGCTGCCTCTTGCGCTTTTAATGCCGCTTCGCTACGCTCTTGCCTCTTGCGTTCGGCTAGTTCTCGCCTAGCATCTGCTTCTAGTCTCTGCACCTGTTGGTTGAGATCTATAAGATTTCCCCAAAGGACCATAACGGCTACGCAGAGTCCAACTCCGCATAGCCCCACGAATGTCCACATCGCGATTTCCACGATCACCACCAGCTGTCGTAATAGACCGCCATACCACCAGCGATAGCTGCACGAGCCTTGTTAATGAACAGCATATCCCGTTGGATGCTGTCCTCGTTGGGAGGATTATCACCAAAGAAGAATCCTTTGGTCTGCGGAAGTTGGTTGTCTCGCACGTCCTTTTCCAATCGATCCAGATCTTCTGAGGTGAGGCGCACCTTTATGCAGTTGAAGTCTGGGTTAGTACCGCCCTTGGTGCGATAGAGGCGTTCCATCCAACCGTGTAGGTCGTGATGCTTGCGCCAATAATGCAGCTCATCGAGTAAGTTCTCATCATCATCACCACGGGCTACTTCAAAGTCACCGAGAGCATATTCTGGCTTCACCTGCCAAGCATACATATCCAATCCCATAGCACTCTCCTTGCGTTTGTTTATGTTTATATAATAGCATTAAACAGCGGATTGTCAATTGGTGTCTTGACATTTTGCCACATTAGATCTACCAGCGGCTGCTCATCCTGATGATAAGGAACGAAATTGATAATAGTGAGTTCAAGATCCTTGATAGATGTTTCGTAATCTACCTTTAACTGCACCATAGACAGCAGATATCCAACCATAAAGTCGGCTGCATACTCCGGTGAGTGCAGGCTCGCACGGACACGGAGAGCGTCTTCAAAACGATCAAAATTGGACATTAGAATACTCCTGCGGTGCAGTTGTTGAACACATCTACGATGTATTTGAGATCAGAGTCAAGCTCTTGGTATTTGCGGACATCCTCGATAGCTTCGAGCACATCGAGGATGTCATCTTCCACTAGTCCGCGATCCCGTAGGATATCACAAAATCGTGACATAAAAGTATCTTCAATAGGATACTTTGGGGGAATCTTGCAACGGTAGCGGAAATCAATAGCAATAACTTCACCCATATTGCTCTCCTGTGTGTTAGCTTATGTTTATATAATAGCACACCTGCGTAGACTGTCAAGCGGGTTTAGCTATTTCATTCTTCTTTGCTATTGTGATAGATGATAAGGAAGAACACACCCAACGCGATATAGATATTGGTACCTATACCAATGAGTGTAATACCAGCTACTAGGCTAATAAGCGATAGTGCGATAGCACCCAGTGCTTTTAGGAAATCATCATCAGTCATCACTCTGTTTCCTCAGGATAGCCGTTGGAGTTGGGGTAATTGAACACCCGTCCACATAATGTACACTCGTCCCGGAATGTTGTCACTGGTTTCCATTGGCAAGAGGGGACCCACTCTCGTGTGGTATGGGTGTGCCCATAATCGTCCTCTTCCTCATGGGTCTTCCAATGACCTCTATTGCATTCGTTCATTCCTCATCCTCCTCATATACTTCATATACTTCCCAACAGTGATTCTTGTAATCCCAATGGCGGATGTCGTAGATCTTAGCAGCAAAGTAGTAGCCCAGAACTTCAAAGTCAAAGCCAATGCCGCCGTGGTCTTGTCCAAACCAGATAGTATCTACACTGAACTCAAAGATGTTGTATGCTTCCCACTTACTGAACTGGACTTCAACAGACTTGTTAGTAGTGATCTTTCGATCATACTCGATGTAATCTTTCTGATCGATCCTAGCCCTCTTGAAGGGATTCTTTAGTGCGAAATGAAACCTAAACATCTTTTACTCCAAAGTATGCCTTCATATCATTCGCCAAAACATCTTGTAATGCTCGGATAGCGATCTCAGTCTGTCCTTTTGCTTGGATAGTAGGTTGGGTGACACATCTAGCACATTCCCGCACAATCAACTCGGCGAACTTTACAGTTTGTCTAGTCGGCATATCACAACCACAACTACACATTTCCAATCCAGCTTTGTCAGCAAGCTCTTTGATTCGCTCGTTCATCATTCAGTCTCCTCATCCATAGGATAGTGTTTGTCTTCATACGCAACGATCAGATCGACCAGTTTGGTAAGGACGGTTGCGGCGGGTCCTTCAGCAGAATCGAAGATCAGATCCACGCATTCTAAGAGGACTTTATAGGTTGCTTCGTCCATCACTTTGCCTTGGGTTCGAGTTTAGCAACGGTGCGGATGAGGAAGTTGGCAGCCTTGGAGTCAACAAGCGCCACACTCAGTAGTGTATCAGCACTAACATGGACCCTGCGGCTAATCTCGTCCAATACGCAGATGAGCGTGTAGCCATCAACAGCAGGATGCTTACCTAAAAACTGGGCGACCTTTGACATCGTATACCTCGTTTGCTAGTGTCTATAATACATAATAGCACATCACAGTGGATTGTCAAGTCTGCTTCTTAGCCAGTTTCAACATGTCGATATGGACTGCGATAGCCTCTGCGCTCTGGCTTCCGTAGAGCCATTCTGTACCATCACAGATAGCGTATTCTTTAGTACCGTTCTCTTGGGTAACGACATAGCAGCGGATATCTGGAAACCCTTTGCGTTTAGCATAGGTTTCAATAGTGCGGCACATATCGGTCTTAGCGTATTCCATAGCAGCCTCCTCAGTCGTTAGCCCAATCGTCGAGTTTGTAGTTCCAATAGTCGGCGTAGTTCTTGGCCTCCTCAGCCACTTTCTCTACAGCCCACGCCTTAGACTTAAAGCCCTGTCCATCTTTAGCGGCTTCAAGTTGCTTGATGAGAGTATCAATGCCCTCGTTCATCTTGTTTTCCAACTGGGTCATTGCGTTCTCCTCAGTTGAGTTCAGCGGACGTATCGTACCAGGCACTGTTCCAATCGGGCGTGTTGTGCCATTCAAACTCACGCCGATTAGCCTTGATCAGTTCCTGGAGTTCCTCCCAGGTCTTATCACGTTGGATCATCAGTCGCCCAGCCAGTTGATAGTCCTTACAGTCCATAGCAGCGGCATAACGCTGTTCTTGGCAAGTGAGCACAAAGCGAAGACCTTCCTCAGTCCAATGCTTGGCAACCATGCTGTTCTCCTGTGTGCTAGTGTCTATAATACATAATAGCATATCTACGTGGCTTGTCAAGCAGGTTCGTAGGCTTTTGTGCGCTTCTCCCAAGCATCGCGGTCCCAAGTGCGATAGTCCAACAGTGATGGACGCTTGCGGATTGAGCTTTGTCCGTTGGTATGGAAGTTACGATAAGTTAGCTTCGTGCCCTTAACTTTTTCCCAAGCACGGATAAAGATACCCGCATCGCAGTCCTCTTCGAGGTACCAATACTTGTCGGCACCGTCGCGGTAGGAATAAGGGGTAAAGTCAGCACGGGTGAGACCGACGCTGTAGACATCTTCGGGTGTAACACGGAGCCAAGCGTGGCCCGGATCAGCATACATTGCGATTGACAGTTTCATTTGAGTCTCCTATTAGGAATATTGGGCTTCTTTGTAAGCGTCTTCGTAATAGTCATTCATATTAGCTACATAGTCAGCAAGTGTATCATATGCTTCTTGGCTAGTAGCTTCATAGGCATCTGAATAGTCCTTATCAGGATAGAGATCCAAATAACGAGCTATGAGATTCTCGTGATGTTGGATGAACAGTTCTTTCATTGCAGTACCTCCTAATAAAGTAGATCCATTTCTCGTATACGGAACCAAGTATTGATAGCTTCAGCTTCTTCATCGTCCTCAGGTTCCCAAGTTACGAGACCCATACGTTTCTCCCAACTTTTCTGTCCATCAATGGCAGCATTGAGACTGGCATAAATCTCAATGGTACCATAGACATCATCATTGCCGTCTTCGCCAAAGCCTCGACCTTCAAGCAAATAAACCTTATCCATTAGTCAAGCCTTGAACTGGCATATGCCTTGAAGCCATGACGTTTGAGAACCTCAGCGGCAGCGACCGCGCCAGCTTCTTTGATATCGATGTTCTGTCCACCGTAGTTTGCAGGATCCCACAGCTGATAAGCCTTACCAGTCCAGTCTTTTCTGAAACCCAGCTGCTCGATAATCTTGCGTTCAGCTTTGCCCAACTTGGTGTTGCCCTTGTGCTCAGGATAGATAGTAGTCCAAGCAAAGCCACAGGCACCCCAATGGTCCGTTCCCTTAGTATTGAACAGTTCCTTAGCGGCAGTGGCAGCTTCGTTGAGCATTTCAATGCGGATAGCTTCAATGTCGGTCATTTACGTTCTCCGTTGTGTTAGCTTATGTTTATATAATAGCACAGACTAGCGGATAGTCAACTGGACTGCTCGAGATTCTCTAAGCAGGCAGTCCGGACTGTTAGCTTTGGACAAGTGATTCCGAGGGCAAGACAGAAAGCAAAAATAGAGAAATATCTCAGGCTTTCTTCCCAAAAATCCATCAGGCACACTCTGCCTGTGGACAGGTCAACCCCAACTCCTCAGACTCCTTTGGGAATCGTTTCCAAGCTTCGGTGAGCATAACCTCACGCTTTGCCTTCATACCTGGGACTTCGATAATCTCACAGATATAGATGATCTCTTCGATAAAGTCAGCGAACTTCCAAGTGTCATACTTCATAGGATCACCTTTTGGCTGTAGAGAGACATAAACTCATCGGCGGCTTTGTTGTTAACCTTAGTACCTAACCTATAGACCATACCGTTGGTAGCGGCAGCAAATTGCCTACCACGCTCATAATTCCACTGATGGAAGTCGGGGTCAAAATCATATCCACGATTAAATCCTTTGCCCTGGAGGAAATCTTTCACACCCATTGCAAAGTATTTGTTCTTCATAACGGCATCGATTTTGGTGCTCTTACCTAAACGGACGTTGCTCATAGCACACCTCAATAGTGATGGATTGAACCCTTGTCGTTGAAGTCCGCAGTGTAGGGGCTCCACTCTTCTTCCTCGAACTGGAAACCCTTATGGCAGAATCCAACTTGCTCAGTGATAGCATCGGAGATAAAATCCTCAGGATCTTCTCCCGCAGGAACAGTAACGACCATCGTCTCAGGAAGGACGAGATCACCATTGGCTACCATGCGGGCATCATCTTCATCGGTATCCCACTTGATGTCCCAGACAGTATAATCCTTATCCTCTTCTTCCTCATGCTCAAAGAACAAGTTGGCATCACACATCTGCTTGACATCACGTTCGCTCATATAGCCGAGGCAAGCGAGGATCACAGTATCCTTATCAAGCAGGCCCGCTTCAATAGCATCAAGCAGCTTTTTGGTGTATTCACGTGGTTTGAACGACATCGTGTTCTCCGTTGTGTTAGCTTATGTTTATATAATAGCACATCTGCGCGGATTGTCAACAGGGTCTAGTGGGTTGATTCTCGAGGCTTTAATCGTTCTGCTTCTTTTTCAGTGATAGTCGCAAGACGAGAGAAGTCTTCAACTTGATAACGAGTCCATTTTCCTTTTGGAATTCCAATAGGTTCGCGATATCCAATACTGTTATCGAGAGCAATATCGACTCGTGACATTCCTTTATATGCCTTATATGGAATAGCAAAGAAATAGAATTTATCTTGCTCTCTGCTATAACAGAGTGCTCTTATCAATCCTGTTTTATTTTTAAGACCTGATACGGAAAAACTATTAGTCCACGTATCTCTTTTGATATCGTTATTACGAAATTGGCTAACGGATTTTTTAGCATCACTGTTATCGGTATAATCACGATATGCTTCTGCGATTCTTTCATATCTACCTTTGCTCTGTTTTGCAAGAGCGTTTTCCAAAAGAGTTTCAATATGAAAATTTCCGTTCGAGACTTCTTTTCTTAACAAGGCTATTTCTTTTTTGGTATAGTTAGACCATAGGAATGGTGCAAGGAAATCAAAGAACTTGAAGTCCTCTTTAGTAGCCAAACAATTAGACATAGTCATTCTCCCTTTAGGAGACCAATAGTATCTTTCTGGAGTTCCCAGATCTCATCACGCGGCACATAGAAGTCCGTAGTAGGATCCCAATAGTCACCAGCTTTGGGATCATAATAGAGCACACGCCCATTAGCGTAATAAAATGGCCCCTCAAGATCTTTGCGAGGTTGCCACTTCTTGTCCATTTCACTAAGAACTTTGTAGCCCATAGGACCTCACTTGTTATTGCTGGAGGGGTAAGGTGTAGAAACGAAACTGGCCTTATTGCGTTGGCGCTTTAACCTATCCTTTAGAGTGTAGGCATAGCTATATGGTGTATCACCGTTTTCCCAAGCGTGTAGCAATGACAGTACCGTGAGCGATTCAAAAATAACTTCGCTACCTTCAAGCTCTGTTTTTACCATTTCTTTCCACTGGGGAAGAGGAGTATTTGCACAGGTATGGACGACCCTGCGGACTGTCTCATTATTGCTATTGCCTTGAGACCAATTAGCCGTTGTTTTCGCTGCCATCTGTTAGTCTCCTGTTTTGTTTATAATTTAAGTATAGCACAGACCTTTGGATTGTCAAAGGTTTTCTTCTAGTTCTTCCACCTTATCTGAGTCGTAATAGCTTTGGGCGGTATTCAGCAGATCTGCAAACGTCTTGCCGTTTTGCTCTGCCCAATGCATGATGTCTGTGATAACATCAGCCGGTGTTTCCCAGATTCCAGTATTATCGTTGGAGATCGCTCGTTCAATACGCATCGCCGCCATTATCGCAATATCATTCATCGCCATATACCTTTTCTAAGATACGCTCGACCATATAGTGACCTTCGGTATCAGCTGCACCCCAAGCCCTATATCCACTCAACAGCAGATCGATATGCTTATAGTTAATATCTCTGCGGGTAGGTGCGTGGGCGATGAGTGTCTCAACACCTCGGTTCAATGCATCGGCAACAAAGTCTCGATCCTGTTCCTGTTCAGGTGTATCAGCACCATACAGTTCCCATTCGTCTGGGGTTGCAGAGATAGTAACTTTAGGACCATTAAGGAAATCAATCTTCATTTTATGCGCTCCAATAGGTTTCTGAACTAGCTGATGCGTAGTAGGGCGTGTCGTAACGCTCTTCAAACTCTTGTCCACTCATCGCATTGACACGCTTGACAAAGGTCTCACGGACTTCAAAGAGATAACCATCGCGCTTGCGGTAAGTAGGAAACAGGTCTGCAATCTCACGTTCCATCGCAGCACGATCTGCTCGATCGTAATCATATTTGCCAACAAGGCGCTGGCCTTCTTTGGTACGACGATCCATTTTATAAATCTCAAGAGTGAACTTCATAGTTGGCTCCTTTGTGTTTATGCTTTATAATAGCATATCTACACGGGCTGTCAAGCGATCTTACAGCGGGGTCTTTGTCTCTTCTAGCAGAGTAGCAGAGAGTGTGCGGATTAGTTCTTTAGTACCTGCGGTAGTCATATGCAGTGTCATCCTCGTTCCACCGTTTATGAGTGTTAGAGTAGTGTCACCATCGGATGTCATAGACACAACATACGACCCAATAGAGCTAGGTTCAGATGGAACTTCGGTAGTCCACAGTGGTAATGGATTGTAGCTCTTTAATTTAGTATTAAAGAAGTCAAACATTTTAGAGCTCCGTGTTCACATCAACGATTTCTGTCAACTGGATAGCTTCGTGGCTGAAATCATAATCCATCTCGCTGATCACTTCCTGGATGTCAGCATCTTCTAGGACAGTGAGGCGCACTATTACTTCGATGGTACGTGTGGCTTTGGTATCCATGTTAGGCTCCTACATATTCGTTGAGATTAATTTGATCTTTAATGCGCTTGCCGGCAAAGCAAATCCACTTGCCGTCTTGGAAGAGGTAATTGTATTCCTCACCATTGTAGAGGAAGTAAGGTACTGAGTGATGCTCCATAGCATCTACACCATCCTCGCCACGATCGCGACCATAAGCTAGGCACCAATCCTTGCTAGTGCGGTTATCAAAATCTTGCTTTTCTCCAATCTCCTTACCCAGGACGCTCACATCACCAAGTGCCATTAGCTGCTTCAGCTTTGCGATATCAGTCCAATGCTTAACAAGGATCTTGCCGTTATTTTCTGGATAACCATCAAAGTGACAATAGACGCTAGTAACAGTACCATCTTCATTAGCGATACCAATGCGCGAACGAGTAGCCATTGTGTTCTCCTTTGTGTTAGCTTATGTTTATATAATAGCACATCACAGTGGGCTGTCAAGCATACTGTCGGTCAAGCTCGCCCAAGACATATTCAGCAGTAGCGGTCCAAGCTTCTGGATTGATAAAGCTGGCGCCCTGATCTTCAAGACCAGCAGCAATCACTTCTCTAGCGTACCATTCGATAGCTGTGATAATAAATGCTTGGCTCAAAGCACCTGTTGGGCAGTGGTTCATGATCCGCTTTACAAACTGTTCATTGGTTTCGTGCTTGGACTTCATTACCAGCTCCTTTGTGTTAATCTATGCTTTATAATAGCACGTCTGCAAGGTTTGTCAATGGATTGTCAAGGATTTTATTTTGGATTATTGCTGTATTGGTGCTTGATTTAATCCAAATACTAGCATATAATCACTTATCGTTCAAGCTGAGAGGTTAAATACATGGTGCCCAAACACAAGATAGCCATATTCCAAAACCATCCGGAGTGCTCAAGACAGTGCTGCGATGGTATGATCCGTTCACTTAGTCCCAAATACTCTATCGACATTTTTGGAAAAGATGATGTCCGTGCTGGAGCATTTGACAAATACGATGTTATCGCCTTCCCGGGCGGTATTGGGGATTATAGCAGCTATGACAAATTCTTCCGCAGGAAAGCCCAAAATGCCGTCGCTGATTATGTAGCAGGCGGCGGACACTATTTGGGTATCTGTATGGGTGCTTATTGGGCTGGAACCAATTGGTTTGATATATTGGATTCGGCAGACACAGAACAATATATAAAGCGACCTAACGCAGATATCCGTCGCTCATATGGAACAGTTGCTCCTGTGCTTTGGAACGGGCACGAGGAGAATATGTTCTTCTATGATGGTTGCAGCATACTAGGAGATGAAACTAAATTTGATACCGTTGGTCGTTATGCTAATGGTGATCCTATGGCTATCATACAGGGAAGGGTTGGACTAATAGGATGCCATCCGGAGAGTGAAGAGAGCTGGTATGAGAAGCCCTATACCTATATTAAGGATCACTGGCACGGAGGTCGCCACCACAAGCTGCTAAGAGAGTTTGTGGATAGACTAGTGTCTAACTGAACAGATTGGCAGCGGAAAACCTCGCTGCCATTTTTTCATACATAGCCGGATCGCGTTCAATCAAGACGCAGTTCCTGCCCAGCTT
>Ga0007816_1000469_pt1 | contig 11718 bp, 9 predicted proteins | sample CryBogCBE27Jul09_FD_71213 | JGI IMG/M metagenome (GOLD analysis project Ga0007816, IMG submission 71213) | Freshwater microbial communities from Crystal Bog, Wisconsin, USA - CBE27Jul09 | ecosystem: Environmental > Aquatic > Freshwater > Lake | place: Crystal Bog, Wisconsin, USA | collected...
ATTTGATGGCGGACTTGCAAGAAAAGTTGAACCTGACTTATCTCTTCATTGCTCACGACCTCGGAGTCGTGCGTCACGTTTCAGATCGCGTGGGGGTGATGTACTTGGGAGAAATCGTGGAACTCGGTGACGCCGACGAACTCTACGACCGACCCATGCATCCGTACACTGATGCGCTCTTATCGGTGGTGCCCGAGCTCAACGACACTGACGCTCCGCGACGTGAGCGAATCATCCTTAAGGGCGACGTTCCCGACCCCTCAGACCGCCCATCAGGTTGTTCGTTCCACCCGCGTTGTCCTGTAGCGACCGATCGATGCAAGGAAGAAAAGCCAACGCTGGTTGAGATTCGACCTGGTCGAAGTGTGGCTTGCCACTATCCAAAAAACGCGAGTTGAGTTTGACCTACATTGGGAACAATGAGTAGTTCCTCAATTCTGGAATTGCGGGGGATCTCGAAGGCCTTCGCCAACACCACCGCCCTGAGCACGATGGACCTTGACATCGAGCGGGGGAGTTTCGTTTCGATCGTCGGCCCTTCGGGTTGCGGCAAGTCAACCTTGTTTAACGTCCTCTCCGGGCTTATTCAGCCCGACGGAGGTTCCATCAACTTGGAGGGACAGAACGTCATCGGTGCCACCGGACACGTTGGTTACATGTTGCAAAAGGACCTTCTCGTTCCGTGGCGAACCGTATTGGGGAATATCACCCTGGGCGCACGACTTAAGGGAAAGGTCACGCCGGCGGACCGTGAACAAGCTCGCAGTTTTGCCGAGAAGTACGGCCTTGGTGAGTTCTTGAATCACTATCCCAGCGCATTGTCGGGCGGCATGCGCCAACGCGTCGCTCTAATGCGCACGCTCGCCACCAACCAGCAACTCTTGTTACTGGATGAGCCATTTGGCGCACTCGATGCCCAAACTCGATTCGAAATGCAACAGTGGTTGCTTCAGGTGTGGCGAGATACGCAACGCACTGTCTTATTCATTACCCACGACGTTGATGAAGCGGTCTTTCTTTCTGACCGCATTTTGGTGATGTCCCCGCGACCTGGGCGAGTGGTTGACGATCTTCGAGTTGACCTACCTCGGCCTCGCACGCTTGACACTTTGGTGAGTCCCGCCTTCACCGAGATAAAGAGCAAGGTTCTTCACCAGTTACACCACGAGCGTGCGGTATGACCAAGAAGAAACTACTTCTCAATATTTTTGGCCCAATACTTTCGGTCGTCGTTCTGGTCGGACTCTGGCAGGCCATTGTTGTTTGGGGAAATGTGGCGCCCTACATCGCGCCAAAACCATGGGACGCAATTAAGGCGGTTACATCAAATTGGTCGACACTGGCTCCACTTACTTGGTGGACCATTAAAGAAACGGTGTACGGCTATCTAACCGGAGCCTTGCTCGGTGCGTTTTTAGGCGTGGTGCTGAACAAGATTCCTTTGATGCAGCGAGTGCTGTACCCGCTCTTGATTTTGACTCAGGCAATTCCAATCATTGCTCTGGCCCCACCACTCGTGATGATTCTGGGTTTCGGTGTCATGCCCAAGGTGGTCATCGTGGCGTGGATTGTGTTCTTCCCCGTGACCGTCTCGGTACTAGATGGACTGAACCACGTCGATAAGGACTTGATGACGCTGGCCAAGGTCTTTGGCGCAAACTCGCTTCGTCGATTTGTGGTCCTCGAGATGCCGGCAGCTATCACTCAACTCTTTAGCGGACTAAAGATTGGCGCGACCTACGCGGTCACAGGCGCCATCATTGGCGAACTCGCTGCCTCTAGTGGCTCTTCACTGGCTCTCTACCAACGCTCCGCTTCGGGATCGCTGGACGCCGCGGGTGTCTACGGAACAACCTTGATTATGACGGCCATTGGAATTATTTGGTTTCTCTTGGTCGTTGGCGCTGAGTACTTGGCCACCCCGTGGCAACGCCGATCGACCGCGCGCCAGTGGCGTCGTGGTGCTAAACCTGTATTAACAAATAACTAGGGGGGATCGCGTGAAGCGAAACTTTTTGTCAATTTCCGTAGCGGGCGCCGTAATGGCACTCTCTTCACTTACCGTTCTGAGCGCAGGCTCAGTAGCCTCAGCATCATCGCTGACCTCGGTGAAGTTTGTATACGACTTCCCGGGTCCAGACATGGAGATTATTCCTGTTGTGGTTGCTCAGAAAGAGGGCTTCTTTAAGGCCAATGGACTCAACGTCTCAGTGGAGTTCCCTCCCACAACATCTTCAACCACTCAGCTCCTAACGACCGGTTCAGGTGACATTGGATTTATCACCACCTCGGACATGGCCGTTGCGGTTCAGGCCAAGGCGCCAGTGATTTCAGTAGCGAACTACTCAATGTCCAATAACTGGGGACTCTTCGCTAAGCCGGGCTCAACTTTGACCTTGGCGGCACTAAAGGGCAAGAAGATCTTCTCGTGGGGTGACACGTGGACCAACGCAATGATCCCATTCGTGTTGAAGAAGGCACACCTGAAGGCCAGTGACATCACCATCGTCACCGGATCAAACGACACTCCATTGTTGATGAAGGGAACTATTGACTTCACCACTTCAACAACCAACTACGCCATCCCCGGTATAACCGAAGCGACCAAGAGCGCTCCGGTTGGCATTGTTGGCGCTGCCGCGGGTGTTCCTAACGTTCCGGTTTGGGTCTACGCCGTTACGCACAACTACGCCAACCAGCACGGAAAGAACGTCCGCGCTTTCTTGAAGGCAATTAAGGCTGCGACAATCTGGGCTTCAAGCCACCAGACCAAGGCCGTGGCGGACTTCATGGCGGCCTACCCCAAGAGCGGTTACTCGAAGTTCTACTCAACTAAGGGTTGGGCTCTCACTGTGCCACTCCTCACCAACGCCGCTGGCAAGTATTTCGTTCAGACCAACAAGCAGTGGACCACCTTGGCCACCGCTTTGAAGAGTGTGAAGCTCATCAAGAGCGTTCCAGCGCCTTCGACTTACTACACCAACAAGTTCCTTCCGTAAGTCGTGCCGGATCGTTCTGCCTCGATTGGGGTTGTGGGCAGTGCCAATGCTGATGTCATTGTGCACTGCCACACACTCCCTCGTCCCGGCGAAACGATTCTTGGAAGCGATCTCCTCTTAGTACCCGGCGGAAAGGGAGCCAACCAGGCCTGCGCCGCGGCGGCACTCGGGGGAGCAGTTGAGTTCATTGGCGCAGTTGGCAATGACGGCAATGGCGAACTGTTGCGACAGTCCTTCGCCAAGCATGGGGTCGCAACGACCTATTTGCATCAGAGTTCGCAACCCACGGGCACCGCATTAATCGCGGTAGAGGATTCGGGTGAAAATCTGATTGTCGTTGCGCCGGGTGCAAATAATGACGTCAATGTTGACTCTGTCGACTGGACGAAATTCGATGTGGTTATTGCTCAGATGGAGATTCGCCCCGAGGTAGTGCTAAGGACTGCAAAGTTCGCACAGAAATTTATTCTGAACGCTGCGCCAATTTCTGAAGTGTCCGACGAGTTAATTGCGGAGTGCGACGTTTTGATTGTTAATGAGACTGAAGCGCAATCCATCAATCTGAACCGCGTTCCGTATTCAGTTGTCACCTACGGAAAAAACGGGGCCGCGTGTTTCGAATTTGGCACCGAGTTAGTACGCGCCGCGGCGCCTCGAGTTGAAGCCGTTGACACCGTCGGTGCCGGGGATACTTTCGTCGCTGCTTTCGCCTTACGATTTGCTTTAGGGGAGTCTCCAGCTGAATGTCTGCATTACGCAGTCGTGGCTGGCGCACTCGCCACACTAAATCCCGGAGCACAAGGAGCTCCACCGACACATGAAGAGGTACTGCAATGGCTCCAACCCGCCTAATCATCGACACCGATCCAGGGGTGGATGACGCCGTCGCCATTATGTTGGCACTCGCGAGTCCTGAGCTTGAGGTCTTGGCGTTGACCACAGTCGTTGGCAATGTAGAACTCGAAAAGACCACTCTCAACGCACGACGCCTCTTGACATTGGCTGGTCGTAGTGACGTCATGGTTGGCCGAGGTTGTGCTGAACCGCTTGGCGGGGCCAGTGGAACTGCCGCAGAAGTACACGGTCAAGATGGTTTAGGAGACTTGGAGTGGCCAGAGCCAACCGTTCCTGAGTCTGAAGAAGATGCCGTGGAGATGATCTACCGATTGGCAAAGCTGGCTCCCGTAACCATTGCGGCCATTGGGCCACTTACTAACTTGGCCGTGTTGCTACAACGGCACCCAGACGTTGTCAACCATGTTGAGCGAGTGGTGATCATGGGCGGGGCGTCCTTTGAGGGCAACGTCACGGCCGCCGCCGAATTCAATATCTGGGTTGATCCTGAGGCTGCAGCCATTGTCTTTGCTGGCGATTGGAAGATAGACATTATGCCGCTTGACCTAACGCACCAGGCTTACTTGACTGACGAAGACTTGGCGTTTTTGCGAGGTTTGAACTCCGAGGTCGGCGACCGACTCGCGGCCATGCTCGAGCCCTATGCCAAATTCCACGAAGAGTGGGTTGGTAACCGGGATCTCATTATGCACGACGCCATGGCGATCTACGAAGTCATTGACCCGTCGGCAATTAAGAAGAGCGGCGTGAAGGCCGAAGTTGAAACTGCTGGTGTTTTTTCACGAGGAGCGACCTGGTTCTCCCGTAGCTTTCACCACGCCGAGAGTTCAACCCGAGTTGGCGTCGAGGTGCACAACCCCACTTTTGTGAAACTATTGCGTGAACGATTGGCTACATTCCCGACGAAGTAGAAATTCCTCGGACTGCTATTCTCGAGAAGACCTCAAGGAGATTTTCAGTGAAAAGCCCAAGCCGTTTTGCAGTCGCTTTCGTAGCCATACTCGTTGGGTTTTTTCAGACTCCTGTTTTTGCCCATGCGACTACTAAGCCCTCGGCCAAGGTAATTGAGGCGGCAATGTTGTCGGCCCTCAAGGCCCAAAAGTCAGTTCAGACGCAATTTGTCACGAAGCAAATTGGTCAATCAATGACGGGCATTCAGTGGGCGAGTCCGTCGGCGGCGCTTCAGTCCACTAACTATTTGAATGAGTCTCAGCACAACATGCTCATCGGCAAGCGCCTTTGGGTGAATGACAACGCCGCTGGGCTTCAGGCAATGTTCAACGCGACAACCGCCGAGGCAAACCAGTGGCAGAACACCTGGATCGAAGTGCCAATCACAAACTCCCACTATCGGTTCATTGTGAGTGGGCTGAAGGGCAAATCATTCTTCGCGGGATTTCTCCCCACCGGGAAAGTCAAGGTTTTTGGACCAAAACACTTGAACGGCAAAACCGTCCTGGAGTTGGTGGGCAAAACGCCAAAGGCAACAGGTTTAGGGGGCTACCCGATGGCGGTTGTGGTGTCTAGCCAAGCCCCGTATTTACCCGTCGGATCGCTTGTGACGGTGACCGTGGGTGGACACAAGTTCACGTCAACACTCAAGGTAACGGGATACAACACCAAGGCGCCAGTGAAGATTGCGCCACCGTCATCTGCTGTGGCATACAACTTGACTGGAATGCCTGGTTGAAAATACCAGCGCTCGGCTTTGCGCAGGAGCGTCAGGCAAGTAGCGAAAGATAGAAGTCTTCTGCCGCAGCGAGGTCTTTGAGTACTTGGGAGAGTTCGACCCCGAGAGTCTTTTGTTCTTCGGGATTGGCAGAACCGGCAATTTTTTCGCTGAGCGTGTTGCGGCGTCGTTCTAACTTTGACACCTGCTTCTCAGCTTCTCGTAAAACTTTTCCATTGGTAGGTGCCTTGGCCGGCGCTTCTTCGTCTCCGACATTGACACTCGAAATCAGCCCCGACGAACGAGCAATCCAAGCATCAATGCCGCCGGGAATGTCGGCCACCGAGCCATCGGGGCGAACTTCCAGTAAACGGTCCGTAGTCCGACTCAAGAAGGTGCGGTCGTGTGAAACAACAATCAAAGTTCCAGGCCATTGCGCAAGAAACTCCTCAATAAGGCGGATTGTTTCAAGGTCTAAGTCGTTAGTTGGCTCGTCAAGGAATAAGACGTTCGGCTCTTTAGTAAGAGCTAGCAAAAGCTGGAGTCGTCGGCGCTCGCCACCCGAGAGTTCCTTCGCTTTGGTTTTGCAAAGTGCCCCAGTGAACCAAAAGCTTTTCATGAGGGCTATGTCTTCGGGCGAACCGGGAATCCCTCGAGGGCCAGCGACCAGCTCTTGCACCGTTGCCTCGAGATTGAAATTGTCTGAACCTTGTTCAAAGTAAGAGGTTGCGACAGTTGGGCCATGTTTTACGGTTCCGACAGAAGGCTCCATCTGGAGGGCGATCAGGTTTACGAAGGTTGACTTCCCGGCTCCATTTGGCCCAACGATGCCAATTCGGTCCCCGGGTCCTAGTTCCAAATTCACGTCTTTGAGAATTTGTCGACCATTGGGATAAGAAAATGAAACGTTGTGCGCCTTGATGACCGTTTGCCCTAAACGGGGCGTAGTCACATTGAACTCAATTGCGCCGTCACGTGCGGCAGCTTCCTTCCCGCTCGAGAGCAATCGATTGGCCGCATCGATTCGAGCCTGTGGTTTGGTGGAACGAGCCTTTACGCCGCGTCGTAGCCACGCCAATTCACGACGCGCCATGTTTTTGCGAACCTGTTCAGCATTCTGGGCTTGAATCTCCCTCTCGGCTTGAGCCTCGAGTAGGGCAGAGTAGCCACCGTTGTGGACGAAAGTCTTGCCCCGGTCGATTTCGATCATGCGAGTTGTGACCTGGTCCAGCAAGAACCGGTCGTGACTCACAATTACGACGGCGCCCGCAAAATTATTAATTTGCTGTTCCAGCCATTCGATGGAACTTAAGTCCAAATGGTTGGTTGGTTCGTCGAGAATTAGAACGTCGTTGGTTTCACCGAAGATCTTGGCGAGGGCAATTCTTTTGAGCTGGCCGCCAGAGAGATGGTCAATTTGAGTGTCCATGGCATTGGTCATTCCCAGTCGATCGATAGCTGCGTCGATTTCCCAACCATGACCCAAAACTTCTCGGACGGTTCCCTTCGGCAGGTCTGGAATTTGGTCCAAGTAACCGACTTGGATGCCCTGACCCAGGCGAATGTTTCCAGAGTCGGCGACCTGAATGCCGGCGACGATCTTCAGCAGGGTGGACTTTCCAGCCCCATTGATGCCCACCACACCAATCCGGTCACCAGTTGAGATAGTGAGGGAAAAATTCTCGAGAATGGTTCGGTCGAAGCCCTCGAGGGCAATTTTCTGGATATCTATGAGAATCGCCACGGGACTAATAGGCTACACACCGGCTCGTATTTCGAATACCTCCTAGGCTTAAGGGTGCGTTCAAATCTTTCGGGCGCGAGCTCCCGTAGCTCAGGGGATAGAGCATCGGTTTCCTAAACCGTGAGCGCAGGTTCGAATCCTGCCGGGGGCACCAAAATGGAGCAGCAACTTGGAGCTGCTAACGGAACAGTGATTGCGAGGAGTGAGCGGTGAACTCGAGCGTCTTTCTCGCAACACTCTTTGGGGTATGTACAGCGATCTCAAATGCACTGGCCGTCATTACTCAACACGTCGCGAGTAGCCGACTCCCCAGCAGGGGGCGAGGGTGGCGTTTCGTACTTGATTTACTCCGACAGCCCCTTTGGCTCCTCGGTTGGTTTGCTCTCGCTGGTTCACTCGTGTTTCAAGCCCTCGCGCTGCACTTTGGTTCGGTGGGGCTTGTCCAGCCGCTTCTAATCAGCGAGCTGGTGATTGCGCTCATTATTCGCCGAGCGTGGTTTAAACAACGCTTAAAAAAGTCAACGGTTCTTTCTTCAATTGCGACCTCCGCCCTGCTGGCCGCATTCATTGTCTATGCGGCCCCGCACGGCGGTCGCCAAAATTCCAATGGCAGCACCTGGTTACTGGTCCTAGTCGTGGGGTCACTCTCGGTTGGTGCGTTAATTCTCGGGGCGCGAAATGGTTCACCACGGAAACGAGCCGGATTGTTTGGCATGGCTACCGCGCTTTCTTGGGCCGTAGAAGCGGCCTTGATTAAATCAACCACTGACAGCATCGCGGCCAGCGGATTTCTCGGGGCGCTTGCTCATTGGCCGATTTACGCCTTCGTCATCTGTGGTGTCGTCGGACTGTATTGCGAACAATCAGCTCTTCACGTGGGGCCACTCGGAGTTTCACAACCACTCATTGTGATCTTCGACCCTCTCGTCAGTGTCGCATTGGGCGCGCTGCTCTTTGCTGAGCGGTGGCCTGGTGGGGTCATCCATACGACGGTTGGCTTATTCCTTCTAGTCCTGATCTCACTAGCGGCGTGGATCGTGATTCGGACGGGGCCAGAAACGATGACGGCGAACTAAGAAAACGTCACTTGGACTTAGTTGCCATAAATCCGCGTGCCTTCAAAAGGTCGTAAAGGGCCGCGCTTGCGGGAGTCCAATCGATTTCGTCGATGTACGCAGAACTAGACCTAATTAATGGAATGCCAACCCCGTTTACTCGCAAGAGCACCCAGAGTGCATCGGCGTCCAGGATGGCCCGCTCGGAAGTCATTCCGAATTCCTTAGCGATAATCATGTGAAGATGTTTGGAACTTTCCTCAAAGTTCGTCTTAAGAGACCGTTTTATACGCTGATGGTGACGCGCCGCAACAATGATTTCTAAACGGAGGTACCGCATGAGCCGGTTCTCTGAACAGGTCAGCGATTTGGCGTTACTCACCGACATTTCCAGGTATTTATTCTTTGATGCACCAACGAATGGCGTTATGGATAGTGACACGAACTGTTTGACGAGCGAAGACGTAATGTCCTCCATGAAATCTTCTTTCGAGCCAAATTCCTTATAAATCCCGGCAAACCCCTTACCGGCCTCTCGAGCAATGCGGTTGGCGGAAGCTTTTTCAAATCCGGTTCGTGCAATAACTTGGAAAGCGGCATTGGAGAACTGCTCGACCTGCCCGTTGTTGTTTTCTGCGCGGGGGAGTGAGATGGGGTATGGCTTGGGCTTTACGGAGGGGACCTTTAAAGCGGACGCGTTCTTGAACATTTCGGACAGCATGTCCAGTAGGACTTCAGCCGAATCTTGATCGGTTCGGGGCAGGACTGGGTGAAGTAAGAGTGCGCCCAATAGGACAGCTACCTGAGGCATGGATTGGCCAGCGGGCTTGGCGCATTCTTTTATATGGTGACGCAGGAGCGCCGTTACGCGACCCCGCACAATTTCCGCGTACATCGGATAGCGACGAACGACCGCTAAAACTTCGACGAGAGCCACGGAGTTAAGGGAGGGTCGCGATAGTTCAGCTATCAAAGCCGACTTTGCGGTCTGGTTTCCATGACCACACCAAAGTCGGACGAGTTCAAGAAGATTGGCCAAGTGCCGATCTAATTTTTCTTCCCAGAGCACGGAGATTAAATCGTCAACCGATTCGTATCGCGAATAGACCGCGCCGGTAGAGGTTTGAGCGTCAGCCGCCACGCTTTGGATTGAAGTTAAATCAACCCCATTGGTGGCAATCGACTTCAAAGCAGTAGCGAGCAGAACTTTGCTAATCGCCTCGGCCTTATCTGCGCGAGTTAGTTTCGACTGCTTCAAAGAGGCCCGCACAATGTGTGAAGTTTAGGTTGGGCACTTTAGAGTGCCGAATTGAAACTTGAACAGTGTCTATTTTTATTCTTGAGAATTGAGAGTGATTAGCGAACAAGATCGCCCGTCTTAAGGAACCCTCGAATTTGCTCGAAGCTCATCGCATCGCGAGTTATTCACGACGACCGAGGTCTTCGGCACCCGAGGCCCTCAGTGGTCTCACGGGGCTCGGCGGAGGACCTCAGAATTGGGGCGAGTGATTCAGAGGTCGGTTCGGGCCAAGGAAGGGCGCTGGCGGTATTGAGGTTCTGTCGGCCTCTCCCAAGAACCCTGGGGGACCCGCACTTTTAGGCGACCTTTGGGTGGCCAAATTTCTCAAAATTTTTAAATATCTATGGAAATGGCATTGGGCAGTGACTATGCTGTATCTAGTAGTTCAGGGACTACGAACCACAACATCTTGTGGTTGAGGCAGAAGCGAGACAAAAATGACCCTTATTGACGACCCCAAAGAGACCTTGGTTGCGACCGAGTCCGTGATGCGTGTTAAGAAGCGCAGCGGAAAGCTTGAACCAGTCGACGTAAACAAGATTGTTAAGGCCGTGGCCCGCAGTGCCGCTGGTCTCGCCGGTGTTGACCCAATGCGAATCGCTACTCGCACCATTGCTGGTTTGCGCGATGGATCAACCAGTCTCGAACTCGACGAGTTGTCAATCCGCACCGCCGCCGGAATGATTTCTGAAGAGCCCAACTACTCGCGTCTCGCTGCCCGCTTGCTCTCATCTGTCATCGACAAGGAAATCCGTAACCAGGACATCCACTCGTTCTCACAGTCTGTCCGTCGTGGGTACGAGCTCGGCATCATTGCAGAACAGACCTTTAACTTCGTACAGGCGCACCACCGCAAGCTCGATGACGCAATCAACTTTGACAATGACTTGTTGTTCGAGTTCTTTGGTCTGCGCACCGTTTACGACCGTTACTTGTTGCGTCACCCAGAGACTCGCGCAATCATCGAGACTCCGCAGTACTTCATGCTGCGCGTGGCATCGGGTCTAGCTGAAAACCCAGAAGAGGCAATTGAGCTCTACCGTTTGATCTCGGCGCTCGATTACCTGCCCTCGAGCCCTACCTTGTTCAATGCGGGCACCACGCACCCACAAATGTCGTCGTGCTACTTGCTCGACTCACCACAAGACAGCCTCGAGTCGATCTACCAGCGCTACTCGCAGATTGCGCAGCTCTCTAAGTTCGCCGGTGGAATTGGTGTGGCCTATCACCGTGTTCGCGCACAGGGCTCATTGATCAAGGGAACCAACGGACTCTCCAACGGTGTTGTTCCATGGTTGAAGACTCTCGACACCTCAGTCGCCGCTGTTAACCAGGGTGGTCGTCGTAAGGGCGCCGCATGCGTCTACCTCGAGTCCTGGCACTCCGACATTGAGGACTTCCTTGACATGCGTGAGAACGTTGGTGACGAAGCACGTCGTGCACGCACCATCAACCTCGCAAACTGGATCCCGGACCTCTTCATGAAGCGCGTTGAAGCAGACGGCCTCTGGTCACTCTTCGACCCCAAGAAGGTTCCCGAGTTCACCGACCTCTACGGACCAGCTTTCGAAGCCGCTTACGAGAAGGCCGAGGCCGATGGATTGTACGAGCGTCAAATTCAAGCTCGCACTCTTTACGGTCGCATGATGCGCACCTTGGCTCAGACCGGTAACGGCTGGATGACCTTCAAGGACCGCTCGAACTTGCTCTGCAACCAGACCGGTAAGAACGGTGGCACCGTCCACCTTTCGAACCTCTGCACCGAGATCTTGGAAGTAACCAACGATGACGAGACTGCAGTTTGCAACCTTGGTTCAATCAACCTTGGTCAGTTCGTTAAAGACGGTGTAGTCGACTTCGAGCGTCTGGGTTCAGTTGCCCGTTCGGCCGTAACCTTCTTGGACCGCGTTATCGACATCAACTACTACCCAATTCCTGGTGCGAAGATGTCCAACAGCCGCTGGCGCCCAGTCGGCCTTGGCGTAATGGGTATCCAAGACGCATTCTTCAAGCTGCGTTTGCCATTCGAATCAGCTGAAGCGGTCGCGATGACCAAGCGCTTCGCTGAGGAGATTTACTTCAACGCGCTGTGGCGT
>Ga0007816_1000473_pt1 | contig 11667 bp, 12 predicted proteins | sample CryBogCBE27Jul09_FD_71213 | JGI IMG/M metagenome (GOLD analysis project Ga0007816, IMG submission 71213) | Freshwater microbial communities from Crystal Bog, Wisconsin, USA - CBE27Jul09 | ecosystem: Environmental > Aquatic > Freshwater > Lake | place: Crystal Bog, Wisconsin, USA | collected...
CCAAGTCTCCCACCATTGCATCCATTTATTAGACACCATATCATAGAAATATAGCTCACATTCTTTTAGATCTCGACCTAGGTACCATCTGTCAACATACATAGTTGCAGCCCAAGCGGTACCACCAGAAATCTTTAGGACGCTTTTGTCATCTGGTAAAAAATTAGCCACTGCGTAAACACGTTCACTGTATCGTACTTGGAAATGACTCCTACGTAGTAAGTCGTTGACATGTGGATTTTTACTTGGCCACTTTCGACGCATAGCTTTGGCGGCAGTTTCTACATATATGTCAGCTTCATTCAATTCAGCTCTTGACAGCTTTTTAGCATAGGCCTCTTCAACTGGTTTATGACCTTGAAATGAGAAGTGTATAAGTTCGTGACCTGCATTGATGGCCATCAATCCCCATGCGTGATCTGCACCTTTGGCGCCGCCGCTAAAACAAATTGGTTTCAAATTATTAAATCCACTTGATGATAAAGGTGTTCAAGCGTGCTGTTGTTGTCAATGGTGGCAAATGGACCTTGATTGCACCACAAATATTCACTGGCATGTACATCAGGATATAACAGTGGCATAGATTCTGGATCTGTTGCAGCACATTGATACCATTTGGGCAATGGGTCGCGTTTTACCCACCACAAACGTCCGCCATTTGATCGTATCATATTGATTTCGTTTGGAAATCGCACATCGGTAATAACCACATTACTGTCTGTATGCATAATTTTGCGTTCGAGGCTGGCAACCCATATGTCATCAAAAAAATTGTTACGTAAAACATTTGTACCAAGTTGTTGAAGAACCCAACGAGGTGTAACTTCAAAATTCATCTTGCTGGACCAATAGTGATCTGCTTGCTCTCGCCATAGTCTACTGTTTGTTGTGTTGCCTTCTAGTAAATTTCGTGGCCAGCCAAATATTGCAGCAGTTGCATCTTTCAAACTGCTGGCAAAGCTAACAGATTGCCACCCATGGCATTTTACCAGGTAATCGCCTACGGTTCCTTTACCGCTGCCGATGAAACCTACAATTCCTATCACTTTCTGTTTCATTAAAATAAACTTACCTGATAACTTGTTGGTTGATCAACATACTACAACCTAAATTCTGGTAATTTTCAACGGGCTTTGATAAATAGGATATAACACATTTTCACAACGAGGTAAAACATGTCAGGGTCACTAGTTTCTCCAGGCGTAAAGGTAAGCATTATAGATCAAAGTGCTTATGCTGCTTCCGGACCAGGTACAATACCATTAATTGTCATTGCTACTGCAGCCAACAAAATAGCGCCTGGCGGTACTTCAATTGCTCCAGGTACATTGCCCCAAAACGCCGGCGACTTGTATCTAATAACCAGTCAGAGAGACGCACTTCAAACATTTGGTAATCCAACATTTTATAGTGCAGCTGGCACAGTGCAGTATGACAACCAACTCAACGAACTTGGACTGTTTACACTTTATACATATCTTGGTGTGGCCACAAGTGCCTATGTAATACGTGCCAATGTTGATTTAGATCAACTTATTCCAACTACTGTTGCGCCATCTGGTCCAACTGTAAATGGCACTTATTGGTTAGATACTTCCAGTACATCCTGGGGCATATTCCAAAGCAATGGCAATATCAATCCTGCTTATTCTTGGCAGTCAAAGAAACCCATTGTTATCAGCAATAGTGCACAGCTTTGTGCTATCACACAAGGATATAGTGTAAATAACGGGCCGATCACCAGTGGGTCAGTGCCCTGCATAACTGCCAATGGAAATCTTGTTATCAATGGCATATCCATTGCACTATCAGCAGGTAATAGTTTGGCACAAGTGGCCAGCAACATTAATACCAATGCATCATTACAGATAATGGGCATCTCAGCTGTAATATTTGTTCGTCAAGGCAAATACAGCAAAACTGCCAGCTTGACAGGTGATATTTGCAATCTACGTTTGGTCAGCAATGACTACACCATGATGTTCGCACTTGCAGGTTCAACTACTAGTGTTCTTAGTGATTTGGGCTTTTCTGCAGATCCTATAACCATAGTAGAACCAAAAACATCTATAGGAACAGCCGGCTCGTATGCCGTCAACACATTGCAAAATGCCAATGGTGATTATGATAATACAATTTTCCAATTGATAACACTGACTACCAGCAGTGTCACAACCAATTGGTGGTTCGCAGTTGGTTCAAGCGAAACAACATATCCTGGTTATTCTTGGATAGGAGCGGTGCCAACTGTGATTACAGGTACAACGGCCAATCCAACATTCACAGCTGGTACACAATGCACTATAAAAATTGGTGCAGGTCCGCTGTTGACAATTACAGTGCCAACTGCACCAAACAATACACTGTTGGGCTTTACAGCAGCAATCAATACAGCTCTTAACAGCGGGGCCGGCAATAATGCTGTTGCTTCTATTACCACACAAGGTGGCAACAATTATCTTACCATCACCAACTATGATGCTTCGGAAATACTACTGCAAGATCTCACAGATCAATATGGCAATGGCACAACATGGGCCAATGCAGGCATAACAGCATCGAATACCTATTGGGCATCAGTGACAGGATCTGTAAGCCATCCTACATATGTTGCTGCTACATTGCAAACCCAATCGGCAACAGTTTATGTGCCAGGGTCTAATTATCTCGTAGGTAACCAATTAACTGTAGTTGGTGGTACAGAAACTACATCAACTGTTTTAACAGTTGCAAGTCTGCAAATTGTATCAGCTATACCAAATGCTCCTGGTAGTGGATATAGAGTCAACGACACCTTAACTTTTGGAACAAACGACTCTACTTACCAATCTACAGTGATACTACAAGTCGACGCTATTGATGGCAACGGTGGTGTAACAGGAGTCACACCAATACAAAATGGACAGTTTACAGGCATTACTCCGCCAACAACAGGAACATCTCCCAGCGCTACAAGCGGCAGTGGAGTGGGGGCAACAATCGATCTACTATGGGGAGTTAACACAGTTACAGTCAGCACTCCGGGCGATTACACAGTGTATCCTACAAACCCTGTCTCTGTAACAGGAGGTAATGGTGCTGGTGCCACATTCGACTTGACTCAAACATGGTTGACCAGCAACAGTTTCAGCATTACACTACCAGGATTATCGCCTACAATAGTGCATGTTCCTGCAGCACCTAACAACACACTAGCAGGGGTTATTCACGAGATCAATACAGTTGCATTTCCAAATGGACCTATCGTAGCATCATCAAACTCAAATAACCAATTGGTAATCACCAATTCCAATGCTACTGCATTTACACTGCAAGATCTAGCAGGAACACCTTTAAATAGCTCAGGTATTGCCACAGGAGCTGTGTTTGCCCGTGCATTGGTATATCAAGGATACCAACCAACTCTCACTGTTCCGTCTACATTGAGTGCTATTGCAGCCAACAATGTGTGGATCAATACAACGCCGGGCGGATTAGGAGCTAATTTAGTTGTCAAACGTTATGAAAACGGCGAATGGATACAACAAAACACAGTTCCTGATACTGCTTCTGTGCCACTTTACAGCTCTGACGCTGCAGCTAATGCAGCATTTGGGGCCTTAAAAGGTGTAGGCAGCATTTATGGTCAATATAACTATTATGACGACAATCCTCCAACAGCTAACATTGAGCTGCAAGTTTGGAATGGAACTACATGGGAAGGTTTGACTTATATCCCCAGCTTGCTGGCACCAAACGGTCCGCCATTGAATGGTACGCTTTGGTATAATACTGCTCTTCAAGTTGATATCATGGTCAACAATGGTCAAGAATGGTTAGGATATCGCAATCTGTATCCTGGGACCGATCCTAACGGTCCAATATTGAGCTCTGCTACTCCACTTGCTCAAAGCACAGGTGCAGCATTGGTAGATTACGACATCTGGGTACAAACAGATGCCACACCATATCCAACTATCTATCGCTATAATGCCTCTACAGCTTCTTGGGTACTAATTGACAATACTGATCATGTAGACAGCGCAGGTATAATTTTTGCCGACGCTCGTGCCACTGCAAATGGCACTACAACTGGCAGTACCCTTGAAGCAGATATGGTGTTAAGTAATTATGTTGACCCAGATGCACCCGATGCTTTGCTTTATCCTCCATATATGCTGTTGTTTAATACTCGCTATAGCACATATAATGTCAAGCAATGGGTTGTCAATTACTTCCCGCAAAATTATAATACAATTTATCCAACAGATACATGGGTCACATTCAGCGGAAATGACGCGCAAGGCGTGGCCTATATGGGACCTGCAGCTCAACGAGCTGTAATAGTTGATGCGCTAAATGCAGCACTTGCCGACAGCACAGATGCTAGAGCAGAGCAGAACTACTTTACACTTATATCAACCCCAGGCTATCCAGAATGCATTGCAGAAATGGTACAACTCAACGTTGACATCAACAATGTTGCGTTTGTTGTAGGTGATACCCCCAGCACACTTCAACCAACAGGTACCAGCATACAAAATTGGGCCACCAATGCTGCCAATTCTGCTACTGACAGCGATATAGGGTTGGTTACACATAGTTCTTACTTGGGCTTATGGTATCCATGGGGTCTGACCACAGATTTACAAGGCAACAATGTAGTTGTTCCGCCCAGCTTGATTGCGCTAACCACAATAGCCTACAGCGATAGCGTTAGCTATCCTTGGTTTGCTCCTGCTGGATTCAATCGCGGGTTGGTCAGTGTTGTGTCAAGTGTAGGCTATTTAGATGCTGCGGGAAATTATATTCCTGTATCGTTAACCCAAGGACAACGTGATGTTCTATATACCAACGACATCAACCCAATAGCATACATGCCAGGACGTGGACTAGTTGTATTTGGCCAAAAGACACTAGATCCATTAGCAACAGCACTTGACAGAATAAATGTTGCAAGACTTTGCTGCTATCTAGCTTATAACTTGAACAATTTGGCACAACCATTCTTGTTTGAACAAAATGATGCAACAACACGTCAAAATGTTACATCAGTGTTTCAATCATACCTGCAATCCCTTGTAGGACTGAGAGCACTGTATGACTTCTCAGTGGTTTGTGATACCAGCAACAACACTCCGGCAACAATTGATGCAAACCAGCTATGGATTGACGTGGCTATACAGCCGGAAATATCAATTGAATTCATTTATATTCCAGTAAGAGTACTTGCTACAGGTGCTCCACTACCAGGAGGCATACAATAAAAAAAGGGGCTACGGCCCCTTTTTTATTGCTAGCATACAAATCAATCAATAATAATAGATAATGCTAAAATCTCAAAATGTTAGTAGGATACAAGATTTAGAATTACAATTAGAAGAAGCCTTGCAGATGCTTCGTCTAGTTGCAGCTAACCAACGAACATGTCTAGAAGTTGAAGAATGGTTGAGAATAAACAGCTCGCAATCCGCTGGCGATTCTTCGACATTAACATCACTTATGTCATTAGGTAAAGGTTGATACCCGGCTATGGTAGATGATGAACAATTGGTCGAATTTCAAAACGCATTTAATTTAACCGTTTACGAAACAATTACAAATTTATATTCATCATCGCTGTCTCATTTAGAAGCACATGATGCATTAGGTTTAGTTGTATCGTCATTGTCGACTAATCTTGGGCTGATATTGGCACAAATACCAGATAACTCACGGCAATATTATGTTGATGCCTCGGCACAAATAATAAACAGCAGTTTATCCACTGCTGTTGAAAATATATCAGGCAAGTATTGGGGGCAGATTGGACATGCCTAATCTACAAATAGATGCAGATGCATTCAGCAGTGGTCAAGTATCTAGCAAGCTATGGTTGTGTCATGAATTGGAAAATCTCAATATACAAATACCGCAAATTGTATGGGTGTATGGCGGATGGCACGGTATTGCTAGCCTACTGCTGTTGGCTAGGGGCAAGTTTCCAATAAAACACATACGCAGTTTTGATATCAATCCTGAATGTGAAACCATAGCTGACTCACTTTTGGAAAACTGGGTATGGCAACAATGGCAGTTCAAAGCAGTAACAGCTGATTGTAATACTATAGAATTTAACAGCGAGATTCCAAACTTGATAATCAATTGCAGCACCGAGCATTTTACATCAATGAAATGGTTTGATGATATACCATCTGATACACTTGTTGCACTGCAAAGCAACAATATGATACATGATGATCATCATTGTTGTTTCGATACATGCGATGCGTTTGCCGATCACTACAAACTGAAAAATATTGCTTTCAAAGATCAAATAGATTTTGATTATCCAGGATGGCAATTTTCCAGGTTCATGATAATAGGTACCAAAATTTAAACAATTTCTGTTTTAACTATGTTGCAAAAAAATGATTTAGATTAGCAGTTGAATACGCTGTTTTTCTGCCATTAATAAAATATTCCCTCTGTCATAAATACTTTTATACACATACGGAGGCAACAATCATGGCAGTAGTACCACCATTCCAACCACTACCTTTACCAACCTTAAATTTGTACGGGGTCCCTATTGACCCAAATGGTACAGGGGTAGGTAATGGCGGTCTAGGTGTTTTAATGCCAAAACTTAAACATCGATTTCAAATTATCGTTACTGGTTTTGGAAGTAATACACCAGACCAGACAACTGTGTTCACAAGACAGGTAGTAACATGTGGTCGACCAAACATCAATTATAATGAAACACCACTTCACAGCTACAATAATATTGTCTACATAGCCCAAAAACCTGAATGGCAAACTATTGAGCTTACATTGAGAGATGATATTACCAATGGAATTACATCGGCTGTAAGCACGCAACTTCAAAAACAAATGAATCACTTTAATCAATCTGCAGCTGCAGCAGGTAGTAACTATAAATTTCAAATGTTTATTAACACATTAGATGGCAATAGCGGATCAGCTTTCCCAACTGCCATTGAACAGTGGTATTTAGAAGGTTGTTACATTACACAGGCACAGTATGACAGCTTAGATTATGCCAGCTCTGATCCAGTCATGATAACACTAACACTTAGATATGATAACGCAACACAAGGCGATGAGGCAGCACTATCGGCAGTGTATCCAACAAAAGGAATAACTTCGCCTAATGCATAATATTGGCAACCAAAACTAATTGCTTGAAAAGCGGCGCGAAAGTGCCGCTTTTCATTTGGTAAATACATACATGTCTGGCACACAATCAAATGCAACTTCTGCTCCAACAGTACCTGCAGGAGGTAAAACCATACTTCGATCTCCACAGATTGCTTCTCGTGTATTTTTAGGTGGCCAAACCGATAATAACATACTGCAAGCCATACCTCGTGTTAAATTTGAATTTTATGTTCAATTTGTTTTAGGTCCGTCAGCTCAGCAAATGCTGGGTCAGGCCAAATTAGCCGAATACAACAACAAACGAGGCATGTCATTTAGAGTAAAAACAGTTGATAGACCTAAGCTAACACTTCAAACTGAAGAATTAAATCAATACAATAAAAAGGTTATTGTTTATAAAAAAGTTGAATATAATGAAACATCGGTAAAATTACATGACACTGTTGATGACAGTATTTTAGCCACATGGGTAGATTATTTTACATTTTATTTTGCAGATAGCAGGCAAAAATCTGGTCCGTCTGGTAATTCAAATCAAAACAGCGCCGCGCCGAACCCTCCTTATGAACAATCTCCATATTCTGCGTCCATGCAATGGGATAGCGGATGGGGATTTCAACCTATAGTAAATAATGATACAAATTTCTTTACAAACATCATTGTGTATGCCCTATTTGCCAACACTTACACAGCATGGAGCTATGTCAATCCCAAGATTACATCAATAGATTGGGAACAATTTGATTATGCATCAAGTGACACAGAAGAAGTTACCATACAATTTAGATACGAGGCCATTAATTATCTGGCATTTGGCAGTCCAATAACCAACAATCCTTATGGATTTATGGAAAATTTTGGTTATACTCAAGCAGACTATATTCCGGCAAATACAGGATCGGTCGTCAATACTGGCCTACAACCAGCTATGCCACGTATTTTTGTCAGTGCTACAGCTCCTCTACAAAATACCACAACTCCGCCGCAGGCGCCAACTAACAACATTTCAAATCCAAGCGGCAGTGTTCCCACAGCCAACGACACTGCGACTACTACAAATGCACTTCAAAATGCCACTGTATCAAAAGCTCCAGGTACAGTTGTGCCAGTAGAAAAACAATCTACAATAACAACTATTGGTAAAACCATCGATTTTGGTAGGGCAGCAGTGGGTGCTGGTGCGACATCAGGTTTCAGTGTTTGATAAGAGAAAAATTACATGGCAGTAAACTTTACACAACAGACGATACAACAGCAGATAGCACAGCAAAGCGGGCAAATTGCAGTAACACAGTTTGGTGGCGGCTTCCAGTATACAAACACCTTAAATGGCAAAGTTTTAAACTTACCGCCTGTGTCATCTGCCCTGTTAAACAATCCCATACGTAGCAATAATCCCAAGCTGTCGGCACAAGCACTTTCATTGGCTAGAGGCTATTATGCAGGAACCAACGTGCCTGCATCATTGGTTGAATCTATAGCATCAGTGGCGGCGTATATTTCTGCCACGCAAGGCATCCCTGTGACAAGTTTATTCAACGTCGACGGTGTAACGTTGGCCTTTATTCAAGCATGGAATGCATTAGCGCCTGTGGGATCACAAATTGGCGTAGCATCAATAAATACTTCACCTGTGTGGGAAAATAATCCAACATTGCGTGGATCAATTGCAGCAGCAATTACAGATCAAGCATGAGTAAATATAACCAAGGCGAATTTGTTCCATCTAATCCGCAAAAGATTATTGGAAATTCAAAAATAATTTTTAGATCTGGTTGGGAATTGCGTGTGATGACCTTGCTTGATCAACATCCCAATGTGATCAACTGGGCAAGTGAAAGTGTTGCCATTCCATATAAAAGTCCACTGGATGGTAAAATGCACAGATATATTCCCGATTTTTTGATTGTTTACAAAGATAAATTTGGCAAACAACGAGCTGAATTAGTGGAAGTAAAACCTGCCAAAGAGGCTATTGCCGAAAATGCCAAAAGCAAGCGTGACCGAGCAGCACTATTATTAAATACTGCCAAATGGGGCGCTGCTCTCTTGTATTGCAAGAAGAATGGATTGAATTTTAGGATTCTCACAGAAGATCAAATCTTTGTTAAAAAAGGCACCCAAAGCAGGAAAAGATAAACCTGATCTTCGACCTATACGATGTAAATACTTTTATGAGCACTAAATTCAACAAATTAGAAGAAGCATTTGATCTACCATCCATGCATGAGGTCAGCGAAACCACATGCGAAGATATACAAGCTGCTCTAGAACAAGCCAAGGATCTTGAAAAAACGTTTGACCAAATAGACGGTTATGATCAGCATGACATTGAAATGGACGAACTGGCCAATTTGGCTATACAAGCACACAAAGATCTACAGGATTTAGGTATGAACGTAGAGGTTAGACACGCTGGAGAAATTTTTTCAAGCAGCAGTCAAATGTTGAAAATAGCAGTAGATGCCAAAAACAACAAGGTGGAAAAGAAATTGAAATTATTACGCTTGCAGTTGGAAAAAATGAAACTAGACCGTGCAACCAGTAACGATAAAACAGTTGAAGGTACAGCAGTGACTTTAGATAGAAATGAAATATTAAAACAGTTACGTCAAATGGGCGGTAATGATAAATAAAAGACATAGGAGCCGCCTAACATGAAGAATTTCAAGGAGTATCTAGAAGAAAGTGCAAAAGATCACAACTATGTGATCAAATTCTCGCAGCAGCCAACTGAAGAGCAAGTGCAGATCATAGGCGAGTGGTTGAAACGATACGAACTTAAGGCCATAACTGCGCCTGTAAAAGTTCCGATGGATCACAAGGATTTTATTGATATACCAAACAAAGATGTATACATGATGACCTTTACCATTGGCACACCGTGTGTTTCATACATTTTGCAGCAAGATTTGCGTCTGTGCACCAACATTCCAGAAAAATATATTGTTGTAAGAGCACCCAACGAGCCAATAGAACGCGACGCAGAATACAACGTTTGGAATCGTTTAGAAGATGCTGCTGCTGAAAAAGCAGGTAAAGCTCACGCTGCACGTCTCAGTACCAACCGTGAATATGATGCAGCTGAGCAACCACCTGCAGGACCATTGTTTGGCAACGAATACAACAAGAATTTGCTGTCATATCTAGCAGGCGTTGCCGATAGTCGTCCAAATATGGAAGTAGAGCCTTCTGCACCATTGTTCAGTTGGCTTCAGATGGAAGACATTGCGCCAGGCGAACCAATACAAGACACCAGTGATTTCAACGCACAGTTTGATACACCCAAGCCAACTACCCGTGGCAGCGACCGTAAGCCTGTTGATAATGTATATGTCAACAGCAAAGGCTCAATGTCAGATAACTCTCTGTCAAAGGTAAAGTTTTTCAAGGATCCAAAAACTGGCAAGGCAATGCAAGTAGTGCAACCAGCGGAGAAGAATTAACATGGAAAGACACTATCAACTTCAAGTAACCAGCGACACTACCAGCATTGATGTTAGTAGTGTAAATTCTGAAGAAGTAGCGCGCATTGCTCAATTAGCAGGAATAATTGAACCTCAAAAACCCCAAGATCACGCATCAATGGACTCAGTCGATCCTATGTCTGCTGCACCATCTGATATGTCAATGGGCGGAAATAGTTACAACACCAATAATAACACCATTGATGATGGCCTAGGCAATGATCAAATGATGCCATCTGACACAACTGACACAACTGATGCCAATGTCATGCACGGATTGAATGATTTGCGAAAAAATGCAGGATTACCTATGAAAGAACCTGTGCCATCAATAGATCCTTCTGTGGAAATTGGTGAAGGTAACAGATTTATCATGCATGGCGATGATTTTGAAGATGATGAGTATCCAGATGATTATGATGACGATTTTGCAGATCCGCACGGACACAGCGCATTAAGAGCTGGTGTTCGCAATCAATCATGCCCCACCTGCGGATACCCCAACAGATTAACAGCTGCCGATGTTTCAAGAGGTTATCAATGCGATCAATGCGCAGATGCACAAGAACGTGGCATGGACATTGATTATTACGACGATCAAGACATGGATGAAAATGTATCATTGGCTGAAGATGTTGCCGAATACGATTGGGGTCATCGTGTATTCAAAGATGAGGGCGAGGAGATCGACGAACCAGATTTAATTTGGCAAGCAGTTGAAAATCCGCAACGCATTAAGGGCTCTGCAGGCGACAACGGGTTGATTCAAGAACTGCATTTACATTTAAAAAGTCAATATCAGCAATATCTAGAAGAAACTGAACGCGAGAACGACACAGGTGTAATGAGTCCTCTCAGTGATCCAACCAAGCCAAGCTTTGACAAAGATCCGCTCAGTGATGAAGAACCAGTTGATGACGGCAGTCACAGTCCAATGAGCACCATTGTGAGACAGTATGCTTTCAAATAATGCCTGCTGGTGCTCCGATGGTGTTGTTTGATCAAAGGAGTATTAGCAATGATTATCTCTACGAAACCGGTATTACTTAAAGTCTAT